>Ga0209541_10002251_pt1 | contig 36825 bp, 36 predicted proteins | sample RifCSPlowO2_01_FD_184027 | JGI IMG/M metagenome (GOLD analysis project Ga0209541, IMG submission 184027) | Groundwater microbial communities from Rifle, Colorado - Rifle CSP2_plank lowO2_0.1 (SPAdes) (version 2) | ecosystem: Environmental > Aquatic > Deep subsurface > Groundwater | place...
TCTGGTCTACGAGCTGTTCTGCCAAGAGCAGTGCTCGGTAGCTATGTTCGGTTCTGATAAGCGCTGAAAGCATATAAGCGCGAAGCAGGCTCCAAGATTAAGTATCGTGGACGAAAGTCCAATGATTCCTTGTAGATTACGAGGTTGATAGGGTTCAGGTGTAAGCATAGTAATATGTTCAGCCAAGAGCTACTAATAAATCATAATATTGAGTAATGTTCACACAATTTCATATTTGTCAGCAATTATCATTTTAAAATGATAATTGCTGGTTACAAATATGACCCCGCTCTAATTTTGCTGGTATTAGAAAGTAATACCAAGTATTTAGAATAGTTTGAAAATATATACGCAAGATGCGAGGGGCGAATAGCCCCATCCCGAATAGGGCGCAGCGTCTTGCCGTATTATATCGGCAAAATTAGGGCGGGAGTTGTATTTAAATGATTATTAAAAATTAAACCGCTAACATCCCATTAGAACTAATGGTTCGATAAACTCACTATCGTGAGCTTGTCGAATCGACGGCCATTCAAGAATGGCCTACTTCTAACGGGACAAGTATAATAATATTTGGTGGCACCTTAAGAGGGCTGACTGAACGCTTCTTGCACGAAATGGGGAAGCCACGATGCCCTTTAGGGTCTGTTCGGCATGGTGTCCGGCAGACCCGCGCCTTCTTTAGGTGTCATCAAGATTTAATGGCACCCTACGAGGACTAAAGGAGGGGAAGAGATGATGACGATCAAGCTTTCTAATAGATGGATAGATAAAATGAAAAACTTGCCTGAATCCGGAATGGGATATCAAAATGTTAAAGTAAAGCTAAATAATGGTGTTATCGTAGGAGGAGTAGTTATGAATTCAGATAGTTTAGACGTGATTGGCAATGTTGCGTTCGGCATTGACGATATAGCAGACATAGATCTTTTATAGCGGATCATGGTGATCCGCTCTTTATAGGGCGTCACTAAAATAAAAAGTTAAAACGAGCGTAAATTTTTCGTAGTTATTATAAGGTAGTGATATTTAAATTAAAAATCTGTACCAAGTCGTGATTATAGTAAGGTGACTATGCCGAGAGTGCTCCACCTGATCCTCCCGCCCATGCAGACATAAGCGGGATTGCGATTTGTATCTGTGCTCGTAAACTGTGCGCAGACAAATCGGGAACATTCCGACCTGCCCCGCATTGAAATTTAAAATTTTAAAATGATAGGCTCGGTGACTATACTGGCGTTGCACTACCTGATCCCATTCCGAACTCAGAAGTAAAAGACGCCAAGGCCCATGGTAGTTGGATTTATCCAGCGAGAGTAGGTAGTCGCCGGACCTATCATTTTAAATTTCTAGTGCGGGGACACAGAAGCATGTCCTGCACCAAGCCCGCCCCCTTTCTTAATGGCGGTCAGCGGATAAGCTTGGTGCTGGGATGAAATTCCTTAAGGCCTCCTCCATAGGCGGACAGGCATGGTAGTCAAATTTATTCGGTGAAAGTAGGTAGCTGCCCTACAATTATCGTGATATGATTTGGTTTTTATTTCCAGGAAGTAGATTTTTGAATTGCTTCCTGGTTTGACAGATGGAGGTTCTATTGCTATAAATCATAAATACTAGGTGCTTGCCTTTGAAAGGAGTAGGGGGATGAACTTACTGATTAAACTTAGGCCCAACACCAATATTGAGTGGTTTGACGAGAGATTGCGATGCGTTTACCCGCCATTAAAGGATTGTGGAATTATCTACGAAGTCGCAGCGGACGGTAAGCACATTCGTGTTATCGCATCTGTTAATGATGAAGAAGCACATTCATTTACAGGAGAGGTCATCTTGATTTCTCCTCAAGTCGTTAGTGTTCAAAGGGCCTAAAAGCCCTGCCCGCCCATGGGGGGCCTTTTTATTTTGTCTAGATAATTGATATAATTTATTTATGTCAAAGTTATCTTCTCGTGTATTGCGGAGAATTGTAATAGCTGGTATTTTTCTTGCTGTTTTTAGTTTGACCGGGTTAGGTTTAAAGAGAGCGACTACTTCCATTCCGACTTGCACTGATGGTATTATGAACGGCGAAGAAGAGGGGGTTGATTGCGGTTTTTCTGTTTGCGGTAAATACTGTGAATTGGAACTAGATCCGCCCCAGGTAATGTCAACTAAGCTAATAGAGGCAGGGGAGAATGATTATGATTTTGTGGCTGAAATTAAAAATCCTCATCAACAATTCGGCGCTTCAGAGATTGAATATGAGCTGGCGCTTTTTAACGGAGATGATAACGAGTTAGATAAAGAAGGAGGAGTATTTTATATACTTCCCGGCCAAACAAAATATCTTGTCCTTACTCACATTACAACGGAAAAAAATGTCCAGAGAATAGATTTTAAAATTAAAAGTGCCACATGGCAGGAACTCGATTCTATTGAGGGGATGAATCTAATCGTTAAGGCTCAAAAATATACTAGTTTGTCTGGTGGCGGAACGGCTCTTGATGTTAACATCCTTAACGATTCTGATTTTGATTTTGAGATGGTTGATATTGATGTAGTTATGTATAACTCCAGAGATGATATTATAGCCGTAAATAGATCCGATATCAGAACATTCGTTGCCAGAACCGAGCGCGCCTTCAAAGTTGTCTGGCCTTTTAGGATCAATGGCCTAGTCGATAAAATAGAAGCCTACCCGTCAACTAATCTTTTCGACAGTTCTAACTTTATAAAAACTTATGGTTCGGAGATACGTAAATTTCAACAGTACTAGTCATTATTTATTCTTTAGATTATATTGAGGTCATCTCAATATGGCGCGACTAAGATTCTCAAGAAGTATCCGCTTGTATTTTAATAGCATTGATGTGCCATTGTTTTTTGCTGTCTTGGCGATATCGATAGTGGGTCTGATTAATATGTACGGCATAGCTAACGGAACGGGACCATTGTTTGTGAGACAGGCCGTGTTTGTGCTTGTTAGCTTTGCAATAATGACCCTCCTCTCCTTCTTTAATTATCGATATCTTAAAAATCATTCTTTACCAGTTTTATTTTTATATATTTTCTCATTAATTCTTCTTGGCTTAACTTTTTACTCCCGTTCAATACGGGGGACTAATTCGTGGCTGATTTTTGGTGATCTGACATTCGAACCAGCCGAGCTCACTAAGCTCTTTCTTATTATTTTGATGGCTAAATATTTTTCTCAAAAACACGTTCATATTTATCAGTTTCGGCACATTGTGGCTTCGGGCCTTTATTTTATTATTCCGGCTCTACTTATAATAAATCAACCAGACTTGGGCTCAACAATAGTCTTGGGTTTGATATGGGCCAGTCTTTTACTGGCGGCCGGTATTAATAAAAAACACATTCTTACCCTTTTACTTATAGTTTCAGTCATAGCTGTTGGATCATGGAGCTTTGTTCTTGAACCTTATCAAAAAAGCAGAGTGACTTCTTTTTTGGATCAAGATAGCGACCCCTTGGGTAGCGGATACAATTTGATTCAGTCAAAAGTTGCCATAGGTTCAGGTTTTTGGTTTGGCAATGGATTGGGGGATGGTTCTCAGGTTAACCTCGGTTTTTTGCCAGAGCCCCATAATGACTTTATTTTCGCTGCCTTTATCGAGCAGTTTGGATTTATCGGAGGAATTGCCCTCCTCGGCATGGTGTTACTTTTAGTAAGTAGAATTATTTCTATTGGAGTATCGGCCGGAACTAATTTTGGCAAATTATTTTCAATCGGGATGGCGGTATTTATTTTTTCCCATGTTTTTATTAGCGTTGGTGTAAATGTTGGACTTCTTCCGGTGACAGGCCTTCCCTTTCCATTTTTAAGCTCAGGTGGTAGCAATCTTGTTTCCATAATGGCTGGTCTAGGCATATCGCAGAGCATAAAACGTTATGGCTAGAGCCCACAACGCAACCTCTAATCTCTAAACCCTAATTTCTAAATAAAACTCAAAACTAAAATCTCAAAATCATCTTAAAACTTTTGAAATTTGATATTATTTAGAGATTAGAAATTAGGATTTAGATATTTAATCAAATGCGCATCTTACTTAATATAAAAAACCAAGCAACTATAGAAATGCAACTTCTAAAAAATAAACACATAATAGATGTAGTGCATTTGACAGTGAGTCGTAACCTTGATACACTGTTGATAAGAGCTATTGACAAGATTCTATCTAGGAATAGAATAAGTAGGTTGTCCTTAAAAAGCTTGGAAATACCTGCAAAATTGAAGGACGGAGCCGTCTCAAATATGATTCTTAAGACTACTAAGGTAGGTTTGGAGGTTTGAGTAACTACCTAGCCCTTTCTTCTCAAGAATTTTAGAAAGATCTGGGTAGTAATTTAAATCCGACTTTGGCTGGATTTTTTAATTAAATTTAATATCATTTTAGCCGTAAAAACCCATTCGGAGGAGTTTTCTTTTGTCCCGACTTCAATTTGTAAAATTTATAAGAAGTCGCGGATCCGCGATTGCGGAGCAATCGGGATGTCTAAAACTAGTTTACTCTAATTTTTAACTAAATGAATCGAAGAATATTTTCAAAATATGCGCCCGATGTTTATGAGGCGCCTAGCTTGGTCCAGGTTCAGCTAGACTCATATCAGTGGTTTTGGGATTTTGGATTTAAGGAACTTCTCAAAGATGTTTCTCCGATAGCAGATTGGACTGGCAAAGAACTCGAACTAAACTTTGTTGACTACAAATTAGATGAGCCAAAATATAATGAGCGCACATCAATAGGAAAAAATGTCACCTACGAAGCCCCGTTAAAAATAAAAGTTGGTTTAAAAAATAAAAGAAATGGAAAATATCAGGAGCAGGAATTATTTTTAGCTGATTTTCCCTTGATGACTCCTCGCGGTACTTTTATTGTAAATGGTGTTGAGCGGGTAGTCATCTCTCAGCTTATCAGAAGTCCCGGTGTATTTTTCTCTCTTTCTCGTTCGGGCAGATATAAAAAACTTTTCGGGGCTAAACTTATACCATCTCGGGGGGCATGGCTTGAATTTGAAACAGAAAATAATGGTGTTATCTCAGTAAGGATTGATAGAAAAAGAAAAATTGCCGCAACTGCGCTCCTGCGGGCTTTTGGCATTACCAAGGATGAAGAGATAAAAAAACTTTTCCAAGATGTCGATACCGACCCCAACACTAAATATATTCTCGCTACTATCTTGCAGGATCCGTCTTCTAATGAAGATGAGGGCTTGATCGAGTTATACAAAAGAATAAGACCGGGCGATCCGGCCACGCCAGACAACGCTAAGCAGATGGTCCATAATATGTTTAAGAATTTTTCCCGATATGATCTATCTAGAGTCGGGAGATTTAGGATGAATAAGCGTTTTAGTGAGAATCTTGATATTGAAACTGAAAATAATCGAGTTCTTCGGCCGGAGGATATAGTTCTCGTCCTAAAAGAAATAATACGGCTCAATAACGATTCTAGTGCTGAATCAGATAACATTGATCACTTGGGGAATAGAAGGGTTAAAACTCTCGGAGAGCTTCTTCAGGATAGATTAAGAATTGCATTTTCTAGGATGGAAAGAAATATTAAGGATCGAATGAGTACTTCGGATTTGGCTACAGTTATGCCCTCACAGCTTATTAACTCGAGGCCATTTGTAGCTGCAGTTAAAGAATTCTTTTCTTCGGGCCAATTATCACAATTCATGGACCAGCATAATCCTTTGTCAGAGCTGGAGCATAAGAGACGTCTTTCAGCTTTAGGTCCGGGCGGTTTACAAAGAGAGAGGGCCAGCTTTGAAGTTCGGGATGTTCATCCTTCTCACTATGGCAGGATATGTCCTATCGAGACTCCCGAAGGTCCGAATATCGGTCTTGTCGGTCACTTAGCTTTGTTTGCTAAAATTTCACCACTCGGATTTATTCTCACTCCTTATCAAAAAGTAACCAACAGTAAAGTTACCGACGAGGTTGTTTATATGGATGCGGTTGAAGAGGAACGATATATTATTGCTCAAGCTGGGGTTCAGGTAGATAAAAATAATCACTTTATAGGAAATAAAATCATGTGTCGTATAAAAGGTGAGCCGGGTACTGCTGAGCCTTCAAAAATTAACTATATTGATGTTTCTCCGAGACAGCAGTTTGCGGTTGCTCCTTCTCTTATTCCTTTTCTTGAGCACGATGATGCCAATAGAGCCTTGATGGGATCGAATATGCAACGTCAGGCTGTACCTTTAATAAAGCCAGAATCCCCATATGTTGGTACGGGTCTTGAGGCAAAAGTTGCAGTTGACTCTGGATTAATGGTGATTGCTCCCGAGGCCGGAACAGTAAAAGAAGTCGATTCCGCTCATATTATTTTAAAAACAGACAAGGGCAAAGAAATAAAATTTGAGCTACTCAAGTTTGCCCGTTCCAATGCTTTTACCTGTTTAAATCAGCGCCCGATTGTAGTAAAGGGAGACAAAGTAAAGAAAGGACAAGTACTTGCCGATGGACCTTCTACCGAAGGAGGAGAGTTGGCGCTGGGAAGAAATATCGTTGTTTCCTTTATGTCTTTTGAGGGTTGTAATTTTGAAGACGCAATTGTTATTTCGGAAAAGTTAGTAAAGGAGGATGTTTACTCCTCGATTCATATCGAAGACTATTCCACAGATGTTAGGGAAACCAAGCTTGGACCAGAGGTTACAACCTATGATATTCCGAACGTAGCCATGGAACGATTAAATGACCTTGATCCAGAAGGCGTGGTCAGAATAGGTGCTGAGGTCAGAAGCCAGGATATTTTAGTTGGTAAAATTTCTCCGAAAGGGGAGAGCGACCTTACTGCCGAAGAAAGACTTTTGAGGGCAATTTTTGGAGAAAAATCAAGAGATGTTAAAGATTCCTCATTGCGTTTAGATCATGGTAAAGAAGGAAGAGTTGTCGGGGTAAAGGTTTTTTCTCGAGAAGAGGGCGACAAACTAGATGCCGGAGTTATGAAAAGAATCCAGGTATCTGTCGCTGAGTTAAGAAAGGTTCAGGTTGGAGATAAGCTCGCTGGCCGCCACGGTAATAAGGGTGTTATTTCTGTCATTTTACCGGAAGAAGATATGCCCTTCTTAGCTGATGGTACTCCGGTTGATATTGTCTTAAGTCCTTTGGGAATTATATCCCGTATGAATATCGGTCAGGTTCTTGAATCTCACCTCGGTATTGCCGCTAAAAAACTTGGCTATAAAGTCGCCGCACCTTCAATGGCTAGTCCCATAGAGGCAACAATAAAAGAAGAATTAAAGAAAGCCGGATATCCAGAGGATGGCAAGATGCAACTTTATGATGGTAAAACTGGCCTTCCCTTTGCCCAGAAGTGTACAGTTGGTATCACTTACTTCTTAAAACTAATCCACATGGTTGAAGAGAAGCTTCATATGCGCTCAGTTGGTCCGTATTCATTAATAACTCAGCAACCATTGGGAGGAAAGGCTCAGTTTGGCGGACAGAGGTTCGGAGAAATGGAAGTTTGGGCCCTTGAAGGTTATGGGGCGGCTCACACTTTGCAAGAGATGCTGACCATCAAATCAGATGACGTTTTGGGACGAGCTAAAACTTATGAGTCAATTGTTAACGGCGAGGAGATAAGAGCCCCACATTTGCCGGAGTCATTTAAGGTTTTAATTTCAGAAATTAAAGGGTTAGGATTGAATGTTGAATTAATTGAACGTTAGTTCAATTAATTCAACTATATTTAAATATTTAAATTTTTAAACATTCCAAGATGGATTTAGCTAGTATAAAACTAAAAATCGCTTCCCCTGAAGATATTTTGTCGTGGTCTTATGGTGAGGTAACCAAGCCGGAGACGATTAACTATCGGACTCAAAAACCTGAACGAGAAGGATTATTCTCGGAAGCTATTTTCGGACCTACAAAAGACTGGGAGTGTTACTGTGGAAAATATAAGAGAATAAGATACAAGGGTATCATTTGCGATCGATGCGGTGTCGAGGTTACCCGCTCAATAGTTAGACGGGAACGCATGGGCCATATTAAATTAGCTGCACCGGTGGCTCACATTTGGTTTCTCCGAGGAGTTCCGTCAAAAATAGCTACCGTTTTGGGTGTATCATTGACTGAGCTCGAACGGGTTATTTATTTTGCCGGCTACATTGTTATGAAGGTTAATGACGACTTGAAAGCTGAAGCTATGAAGAGGGTAGAATCAGAGTTTAAGTCCAAAATGAAGAATGCCAAGAACGAAACCGAGCAGGAATCATTGAGAGATTTAAAAGAAAGAGAGAGAAATAACTTAAAGAATCTTAGAAAGTATCAAATTCTTTCGGAGTTGGATTTTCGGGATTTATCTATTAAGTATGGAGAAGTTTTTGAAGCTGGTATTGGAGCTGAAGGCGTGAAACGTCTTTTAGAAGAAGTTAAGCTCGAAGAGGTTATTGCTAGCTTAGAGAGCTTTGCTAAAAATGAGACCAATCCTCTCGAGCAGAAAAAAGTTGCAAGACGTCTAAAATTTTTAAAGAGCATGTTACGTTCTGGTATCAGGCCCGAATGGATGATAATAACGGCTCTTCCGGTTATTCCGCCAGCTTTACGGCCGATGGTTCCTCTTGATGGTGGTCGTTATGCCACTTCTGACTTGAACGATCTCTATCGCCGAGTTATAAATAGAAATAATCGTTTAAAGCATCTACTTGAACTAAAAGCTCCAGAAGTTATTACCAAGAATGAGAAAAGAATGCTTCAGGAAGCAATCGATGCCCTTATTGATAATTCAATGAGAAGGGGTCAAGTTACTACTGCCGCCTCAACTGGTCAGAAGAGAGTATTAAAATCTCTGGCCGATATGCTCAAAGGAAAACAGGGAAGATTTAGACAGAACTTACTTGGAAAAAGAGTTGATTATTCAGGACGAAGCGTTATTGTTATCGGTCCAAAACTTGGAATTGATGAGTGCGGTTTGCCTAAGCGGATGGCCCTTGAGTTATTCAAGCCGTTTGTTATCGGCATACTTATTCGAAAAGAGCTTGCTCACAATATTAAATCAGCCAATCGTCTTATAGATCAGGAGACTCCTGATGTTTGGGCAGCCCTTGAAGAAGCTATCAAGGAAAAATTAGTTTTGCTTAATCGAGCTCCAACGCTACACCGTCTTTCAGTCCAAGCCTTTAAACCGATGTTGATAGAGGGAAAAGCAATTACAATTCCCGCTATGCCAGTTTTTGCTTTTAATGCTGATTTCGACGGAGATCAAATGGCCGTTCATCTTCCTCTCACCGATCAAGCTCAAAAAGAAGCAAGAGAACTCATGCTTGCTAGCCATGGAATATTAAAACCTGCCACCGGTGATCCTGTTGCCATACCAAGTCATGATATTTCTTTCGGGTGCTATTATCTTACAAGTTCGGTTGACGGGGCCAGGGGAGAGGGTAAAACATTTTCTTCTCGCTATGAGGCCCTTTTAGCATATGAGAATTATGCCATTGATCTTAGAGCCAAGATTAAAATACCAGATCCAGATAGCGATAAGGCCAAGAGAGACCTGATAGAAACGACTGCCGGGAGAATAATTTTTAATAAGGCGCTGCCCAAGGGATATAAATATATCAACCGCTTACTTAATAAGCCAGATTTAAAGAAAATTGAAGCTGATATTTGGGATGAGCTTGGAGAGGCTGTTACCGTAGAGTTTTTGAACAAGATTAAGGATCTGGGATTTTATTATGCAACCATTTCGGGAGTATCTTGGGGTATGGATGATTTGCGCTTGCCTTCAGAAAAACACGGAATTATTCTCGAAGCCGATAAGATGATCGAAGAGAACCGAGGTCTTTACGATGACGGTTTGCTCACTGATTATGAGCGCAAATCCAAAGCGATAGAAATATGGAATGAAGCCAAGATGAAACTTTCTGGTCTTGTGAAAAAACAATTTGGTCCCAATGACCCGGCCTTTATGATGGTTGACTCTAAATCCAGAGGAAACTGGTCAGTTTTAGACCAGATGATGGGTATGCGAGGTATTTTTGCCAACCCAGCCGGAGAACTGATTGAACTTCCGGTGAAAGATTCATTTAAAGAAGGATTAGCTCCTCTTGAGTATTTCATTTCTACTCACGGCGCCAGGAAAGGTTTAGTCGATACGGCTCTAAGAACAGCAACTGCCGGTTATTTAACCAGACGTTTAGTGGATGTTGCTCAAGACGTGGTTATTACCGAAGAAGATTGTAAGGAAAAAGAAGGTTATACTCTTTATGCTGAAGACGGTAAATTCGGTGGGGAAACTTTAGGCAGGCGGGCCAGAGGAAGGGTTGTGATCGATGATTTAGTCGATGAAGAAGGCAATGTCATAGTCAAAAAGGGCAAGATAATCGACAAAGAAGCTTCTTATAAAGTTGACGAATTAAAATTACAAGAAATTAAAATAAGATCTCTTATTAAGTGCAAATCGTTACGCGGTGTTTGCCAGTTATGTTATGGGCACGATCTTTCCAAGAACAAATTAGTTAAATTGGGCGAAGCTGTTGGTATTGTTACGGCTCAAGCAATCGGAGAACCGGGAACACAACTGACGATGAGGACTTTCCACACTGGAGGTGTTGCTGGCGGAGCTGATATCACCATGGGTTTGCCTAGAGTTGAAGAAATATTTGAAACAAGACCTCCACAGTTCAAGGCCCTAGTAGCCGATATTGATGGCAAGATTAAATCCGTCGAAGATAAGGGAAAGTCTCGAGTGGTGACTGTAATTTCATCTGAAACGGGTGAGGAAATAGAATACGCAATATCACCAAATATGGTAATTTCTGTGTCGGCTGGAGATATGATCTCTCGCGGTCAGCAGTTAAGCGAAGGCCACGTTGACTTGAAAGAATTGTTTAGACTAACCAACGATATCAATGCGGTTGCTCGGTATGTTATTAGAGAAGTTCAAGCAATTTATTTCCCGACCGGTGATGCAATAAATGATAAGCATGTTGAGCTTATTACTCGGCAGATGTTTGCCAGAGTTAAAGTTATAGATTCAGGAGACACCGATCTTCTAGTAGGTGATGTTATTGAGAAGAGGCGCCTTATTGAGGAAAATGAAAAAGCCAAAACTGGTAAAAAGAAAGAAGCTTCTGCCGAACAGCTTATAATGGGTATTAGTAAAGTTGCTCTCTCAACCGATAGCTTCTTATCAGCGGCATCGTTCCAGGAAACAGCCAAGATTCTTATTGAAAGCGCAACTGTCGGTAAGGAAGATAATCTCGTCGGTCTCAAAGAAAACGTCATTATCGGACGACTAATTCCGGCGGGAACGGGGTTCAATAGAAGTATCAAAGAGGAGTAGTTGTTTTCGTTTACTAATTATTTTCTCAACCGGTGCTACGGTCTAGATAAACAATCCTCGCAAACTTCGGGAAGCCTTCGGGAATTCCTTCATCTCCGAAAATTAAAAACCGAGGTGTCTCCTCAAATCTTAAGAGAATGGTATATCGGATAAAATTCTCCACTTGGAAAAATATCCTAAAGTATCAGTATCATCTTCGACTTTTTCAATACTTATCTTTTCAACTGGTGCTAAATATTCGTCCGGACCAGATTCTAATGATACGAGCAGTGTGTTTTGATAATCGTAAGATGGATTTCTTAAATATTCCGAAACATAAAAAACTTTTTGGCCATTATGATTTAACCACGAACTATCGGTTGTCCAATCTTTGGGATATCTAAACTCAAATCCATTTCCACGATAGGTTTGCCAATCTGCCGGAACATCACTTGGAAGCTCAACTTCCAAGTCGGAGAGACTAATACTGGGTGGCGGGGTAAGTGTCTGAATGGGCGTGGTTAATCCTTTGAAAGGCCAGAGAGCGTAGTAATATGATGTCATGAAATAGCCAATAACCGAGATGATAGAAACGGCAACTATAGCCCAATGGCTAATTGACTTGTGGGGCCCGCCTTCGTTAAAACTTTGGCGAGGCCAAGGAGGAGGAGTGGTCGGGTCATTGTTATTTAAGAAGTTAGGTTGGTTGTCCATCAAAGTAATTATATCATAGACTGCTTTTACCCATACGGTAAAAACGATATAGCTCATATTAAACTGTTACCAAGATCCGGATAGATCTTTTTAGGATTTTCCGAATCGCTTTTGTACATCATAAACATTTCTCACTCGTTTATCAATTTCTCTTTTAAGGATGAGGGGATTAGGCTTCGCATGCTCTTGGCGAAGCTTTTCTTTTATCTCCACATCAACTTCAGAATGTTCAAGGATTCTCTGATATGGCGTCTTAGCCATTTTCTCATACACTCTCCGATATCGTGAACCAATCTTTTCTTTTTCAATCATTCTTCTGACAGCCACAAAATGCATTAAATACGGAGTAAGGACATCATACAGTCCATTCATAGCACCTACCGCTTCAAAACAGTTTAAGGTAACATATCCTACTGTCTTACGGATTACATGACCGTTTCTCTCCTCAACATACATGTTATCATTTTTACGATTTGGCCTGCTTCGGGAAAAATCTATCTTTACTTCTTTACACCAATTAACAACAAAGTGATTGATAAACTCTGAACCGGTATCAGGATGAGCTCCCAGCCAAGGAAAAGGCATAATCTCTTTTATCTTTTTCATACCCTCTCGAGTAGCTTCCTGGCCTTTATTCCACTGAGCTCTTGGAATAACTAACAACGTGGCCGCATCTCAGTGTAATTCAGGGTATATACCGCGTCTCCGGAAGAACTGTTTGAATGAAGGACGGTATCAATCTGACCCCAGCCCGGAGGCTTATCATCCCATGGCCCAGTAAAGATAGGCACGATCCTTTTCAGATGAGATGGTCGAGTTACGGTTAAACCCTTCTTTCTACGACGGGCTTTCAGGAAAGTCCCGACTCGTCGTTTAACTGTAGCCTCACTCATACCCAGAAGCTTATCGGTTGTTTCGTCTTGATGACGCCACATCTTATCTCGATTCAGAATCTCGACATATTCATGGGATCATGGGATGAAGCAGCTCCCCGCAGACTTCATTAACGGCCTCCCAGACTTCCTTTAGGGCGGTAGTCACATCGGGAGTGTAGAATAGTTCTTTTCCTCTTTGTTCTCTTTGTTGTTTCCAGGGATCTTTTTTCTGAATTGTTCCAAACTTACGTATCGCTGCTTTCTTATGCATCTTAGTTACAAAACAGACATGATTCAATATCTCTCCCTTCTGCCACTTATCAGCTTTAAAATATTGAGTCTGATACTCTTGAAATATGTTGGTTTTTGTTTTCGTAGTCATATGTGACTACGGTAACCCATTTATGAGCTATCCACTCGATTCTTGGTAACAGTTTTAATGAGCTAGAACGAGCCCTTGACTTGTGGATAAGCAATTTGTTAGTATTAAGACGCTGCACTTTGACAACAGAATATTATCAAGAGTGAGCTGAGGGAATTGGCCCTACGAAGCTCCAGCAACCTACCTAAATAAGGCAAGGTGCTAAATCCAACCCACGTGGGCAGATAGTTCTCTGTTGTAAAGTGCTTCTCATGAAGACACTCCACTTAGGGGTGTTTTCTTTTTCCCAAAAGGAGGGAAAATGGCAGACACTACTATTCTTCTTAATCGATTTCAGTATTGCCATGTTCAGGACAATAATACTGGTAAAATAGAAATTCATGAGGGACCGACTAGAATTCAACTCGAAAGTCATAAGATATTAATCGGAACTTATGAAAAAATACGTGTTTTTGAAGGACAATTTGCACTTGTGCTTAACCCGTTTAGTGTTGAGAAAAACGATATATTAGAAGGTGAACGTGAAATTCGAATCGGACCCAATACCTTTCCGCTTTATCCAGGTGAAAAAATTGAAGGTGGCGTTCAGAATGAATTTGTCTTAACCGATGATGATGCACTCCTATTACGAGCCCAAAAAGACGCTCCTCACCCATTGGAATCTGCTCAGATAATGGTAGCTGGTACAGAGTTGCTTTTAAGGGGACCTCGTAAGTATATTCCTAATAAAGATATTATCATCAAGGAAAAGCGTACCCTTGTGTCCTTAGCTGAGGCACAAGGAATATACATACAGAACAACGATACTGGCAAAGTCGGTCTTGTTCAAGGACCCACTGATTTCTTCCTTGAATCCAATGAATCCTTCTGGGATAAAAGACTTACCAGCGAAGAACTTCAAGCTCTTGGATATGGAAAACGAGACAATAACAATCAAGACGTTCGATCATTGGCAGGCACTCCTCGGCCACGAGCGAAAGAATCTGATGCTGTTGTGGTTGATCTTGAGGGCAATGAGGTAATTTATCTTTATGATGGCAATGTTGTTCGCGTAGAGTTTGGTCCTAAAACCGTATTTTTGAAGTCAAACGAACGGCCGAAAGTGCTATTTATTTCTGGAGGAGTGCCAATCCAGCCGAATGTCTTACGTATTGCAAAGCTAGGGCTCGGTCCCGATTTTATTCGTGACCGTTTAAGTGTTCGTACTAGGGATAACGCTACCTTGGGTTTAAGCGTTACTTATCGTTGGCGCTTTACAGATTATCGAGATAATCCGGAAAAACTTTTTACACTCAAGGATTTTATTGGATTTACTGCTCAAACATTGTCTTCAGAGATTCGTGAAGAGGCTGCAAAGCATACTTTTGAAAAGTTCCACTCAGAAGCTTGTGAGCTGGTGAAAAAGGCACTTTTTAAAGATAGCCCATCAAGGATTTTCTCTGAGAATGGACTTGAGATTTTCGGAGTTGATGTTGAGGGTATTACCCCGGAAGATAAAGAGATACAGAATAAACTTGCTGATGCAATTAAGACAAATGTTGATATATATACTCGGCGTGTCCAAGAAGAGGCATCGCTTGAAAGTGAACGACGTCTTATTGACGGTAGGTCAAAAAATGAGGAAGCGCGTAAGAAGTTAATCAAACTTGAAATTAGCAATGAGCGACTGAAAGTTACGGAACATGCTAAAACTCAGAGTGAAGCTATCCGAGAAGAAGCTCGTGGTGAAGCTGATGCGATAAAGATCAAATCTGAAGCTGATCGTGGTGCTGAAACAACTTTGCTTCGTGAAGTATCTGATATCCTTAATACACCAGGTGGGCGAACATATATTGAACTTGAACGAGCCCGATTGCTTAAACAGACAGATAAGGTAATTGTTCCTACGGATTCCAAGTTATATTTGGGTGTGAGTGATAAGTTAATTAGTGCTCTTGATAAAATTGAAGATTAATAATTAGAACTAGTGCTGGTCCAAAGGGGCCGGCTTTTTCTTAATTACTGCTATTAAAATCTAGTATTAACAATGGATTTTGTATAAAATACATATAAATATCAGCCAACAAAGTTTTCCAATGTTCTCTATTGGCCCTGCCCAAGGAGAATGGTCAGAATGAAATGACCAAGGAATTGTGTAGTTAATTGAGCTATTTCAGGTTTTCCAGAAACGGATTTTTCGGAGAGGCTAAGGGGAATGGGAAACTTTTCTTAAAAAACTAAACTATCATGTCTAAATATACCCTGAGATTCAGAGCCGTAAATAAAGATATTTTTCTGGACATTAAGTCGGGTAAGAAAACCGTAGAGACAAGAGCAGCAACAGAAAAATACAAGGATATAAAAGCTGGGGATATTTTAGTTTTGGTTTGTGGCAAGAATAGATTTGAGAAGGAAATTAAAAAAGCCAAGATTTTTAAGACTATAAAATTTCTTACCAAAACCTATCCGATAAAGAAAATAATGCCTAATATTGCTACCGAAAAGGAACTACAAGCAGCCTATTATAGCTACCCTAGCTACAAAGATAAAATTCAAAAATTTGGTTTGATTGCCCTGGAGTTAAAATAACTGATATTGATAAAAGCCATGAAAGTGGTATTTTGTTTGTAGCTCTTATTTTTTGGAGGCATTAATGACCAACCAACAGATCATAGATAAGATTAATCAATGGCAAAATGCAGGCTTTGTTCACCCGCTTACTTGTGGTAACGATAGTCAACATCAAGACCTTGTCCCTAAAGAAGTAGATGGTAGGGTTGTTCTTTCTTGTTCAAATTGCGATTACATCCAAGATTGGATTCCAGAAGAAGTTTTGAGCAACTACGTTGAGCGTATGAAGGAAATCATGCCAAAGGGTACTGCCGACTAACGTCGGCTTTTAATTGCTAAAAATCGTGTTAAACTCTGGTTCTAAGATATTGTGGATAAGGTATTGACCCACATGTCATATATGATATAATGACTATGAGTAATTATGAAGTACAATATTGTGTAGATAATCGGGGTAGAGCCCCAGTGCGGGAGTATATTGATGCACTAAATCTAAAAGAAAAAGCTAAAGTATTAAAATATATTGATTTTTTGAGACAGAATGACGGTAAGTTAGATGAACCTTACTCTAGGCACATTGAAGGCAAGATTCGTGAATTGAGGGTAGATTTTCATCGTAATAGGCACAGGATATTCTACTTTACTTTTATCGGCAGGAAGATAACAGCAAAAACTCCTATTAGAGAAATTAATCAAGCCAAGAAAAATTATTTAAATATAGCAAAATAAACAGCCCAAAATATATGAGCAAACATAATGTCATCAATTTCAAGAATCATCTCAAACAAGAACTAAAGAATAAGCAATTCAAAAAGTATTTCGATGAATACGGAAAACAATTAGAGATTGCGTATTTGATAGCGCAAAAGAGAAAACAAGCAAAAATATCACAAAAGGAATTGGCTCAAAAAATTGGCACTACCCAGAGCAATGTGGCTCGTATGGAAGCGGGGAATCAGAATTTCTCTATGGTTACTCTTGAGAAAATAGCCGAAGCACTCAAAAGTGAACTCAAGGTTAGTTTTTTGAGGAAATAGTCTAGATGGTTTTGCCAGCATGCCATCATTTCCAGCATTACTGACTGAATGCGTAGGAATCAGGAATTAACAAGGGTTCACTGATAAAGCTTTGGTAGATATTCCTCAACAAAGTTTTCCCCGCCTCCGCCAAGGCTTCGGCGAGGCAATGCAATGTTCTCTACCGTGTCCTCCGTAGCTTTAGCGAAGGGGGATTGGCCCTGCCCAAGGAGAATGGTCAGAATGAAATGACCAAGGAATTAGCTAGTTAATTGAGCTACTTCAGGTTTTCCTAAAACAGTTTTTTAGAAGGGGCCAAGGGGAATGGAAAACTTGGGCAGAATAAAAGACCCGGAATCGGGCCTTGATTAACTAATTCTTCTCTATACCAATGAAGTGTATTTTAGAGGTAACCTGGGTAAAAACAATAAATGTCCTTGAGTAATCTATTTTCCACGTTGGTTTTATGCCTAACTCAGTGATTGCTTTTTCGAGCTCAATATTTTTTTCAAAATTAGCTATTCTAAAACCTAAGCGACTCAAACCCCAGGAATTATACACATTAAAAGGTATCGAAACCTTGCTGACAAGAAAAATCTCATCTTGTCCCAAATCGTCAGCAACTTTTAGCTGGATTTTGTTTTTGGGAAGAGGGTAATTCAGATATGTAATCGATGCTAATCCAAATATCGTCATTGAATCATACTCGGCGTTAAATTCTCTACCATTTCCACTGAGCAACGTACTGAACTCTTTCGCCTCTTTTATTGTTTCAAATGAAGCTAACCATAAGGGCTTTTCTAATTTGGTTTCATGGCCATCATTGATAAAGAGACCCTCAACCTGTAAAGCAAAACAATCAATACCCCTTTTTTGTGTAAAAACCACTACCCAGACTTTTTAATACATCCTTTGGGCAGCTTTTCTATTTTGATGTCATCAACCTTGCTTATGGTTAGACTTTTTACGTCTCTACCTATATCCACATTGTCAATAGATTGACCGTAGGTAAGAGAAGGGACGAAAAGACTAACAAACAAAATCGAATTACTATATTGTTCATGCCCACCCCCAGCCCGTCCGTTTATTCTATTACCCTGCTTTACCCCAATGGGGGAGAACACTGGGAAGCTGACCAGACCTATACTGTTCAATGGTCGACCCCAAATTATACGGTTTCTAATTTTGAGGTTCATTTGTATAGCGTTGATTCATATGGAAATTTAACCCCCACTAATATAGTTGTCGGTCCGGCTTATATTACGCCAGACCTAAGATCATTTTCTTGGAAGGTACCCTATTCTCTTTTTGGCACTGTTAGTCCAACTACTGCTACAAGATATAAATTGAGGATTACCTTATTAACAAATGGTTACACGACTAACGCAGATAAGTACTATGATTACTCTGATGGCGGGTTTTCTATTACCGGTGCATCTGCGATTTCTACCCCCAACCCCACTCCTATCCCCACACCAACAGCCTCAACTTCTTTTGATTTTAACCGCGACTTGTATTTTGGTCTTAAGGGTGACGATGTCAAACATCTTCAAGTTTTTCTGGTCAGAGAAGTTAACTACTCCGCCAATCTGATTACCGGCTACTTTGGACGCATTACCCGAGATGCAGTGATAAGATTTCAAGAAAAATATGGAGTTAAACCAGTCTCTGGCTACTTTGGCGAAATAACCCGCAGAGCTTTGAATGCCGTCATATCTAATTAAGTCCAAGCTCTAAAGGATTCCGGATAAAATATCCATAAATTTTACCCAACAAAGTTTTCCAGGAAGTAGAAGTTCAAGTTGGTTTTGCCATTACAATTTGTCAGAACAAATTGTGTCTCGAACTTTCACTTCCTGGTTTTCCCCTTCGATAAACTCAGGGCAGGCAATGTTCCCTACCTGCTGGCAGGTCTATTGGCCTTGCTTTTTGGGGAATAAAAAGACTGCTTCACGCAGTCGAATTAGTCTAAGGATTTGGACGCTTCTCTACTCGTCAGCTTCCCTTTGGTATTTAAAAGAGATATTCGGGTGAGCTTTGATCATCTTGTTCACTGATTCGGTATCTCCCAGCATTCTTAACGCTTCTACAAAAATTCGTTGGTCGCTCATTTGGCTATGGTGGTATTTAACTCCTTCGGGCCTAACGTCGTTACGCAATATCCCGTAGAGTATAACCCTTGGATCAACAGAGTTTTTCGAGTTATGCAATTCGATTCCTGCAAAATCTGACATTACTTTCGTCTGTCCAATTCGCATTTCATCGACTGTGGTTATGTCCCTGACCCTTTCAACGGCGCTGTTATAATCTTTTTCGTTGATGATACCACCTAGACATAGATATCGCTGGTAATTTTTTTCCAGAGGATTCTGCACATCCACATCTTTTTCTAAAGGTTCTTCATGCATGATAAAAGAGTACTATTTCTAGCGTTAGCCTACAAGGGTATTTTTAATAAAATACCCATAAATTTGACCCAACAAAGTTTTTCCCTCCTTCGCTCTTACAGAGCTACGGAAGGGCAATGCGATGTCCTTTATCGGCCCGAATAATTTGATATTTTTATTTTGATTTGATAATATAAATATATGGTTAAGAATAACAACAAAGGAACAACTCTTGATGACCTAGCCAATATGGTAGCTAGGGGTTTTGAGAATACAGCTACAAAAGATGATTTGAAAGAACTACAATTAGAATTAAAAGGAGATATATACGGACTAGCAAAAAAGGTTGATAAGTTAGATTTTCAGATGGATGAAGTTCATGATATTCTCAAGCGTTTTGAAGAAAACGATATTTTAAATCTTCAAAAAAGAGTTCAAATTCTTGAAAAGGCTGTAAGAGCTCTTGCTACTAGCCAATCAAAATAGGTTCAATAATTTCTAGATCTCTAATAAAATAATCATAAATCCTAGAGAACAAAGTTTTCCAGGAAGTAGAAGTTCGAGTTGGTTTTGCCATTACAATTTGTCAGAACAAATTGTGTCTCGAACTTTCACTTCCTGGTTTTCCCCTCCTTCGCTCTTACAGAGCTACGGAAGGGCAATGCGATGTCCTGGTTCGGCAGGCTCACCATCAAAATCTATTAGCCCTGCTAAATAATAATGAGTTTCTATTATCAAACAGGCAATTATAATACGTTGAAATATATAATTTTTGTAGTAAAATTTAGGATTTTACAGAGACAGGCCATGCCTTTGGCATGACCTGTCTCTAATCAGATATTTTTGATAAAATGAGTTCTAACTTGGTTGTAAATTCGTGCCAAATGTGGATAGTTTAATTTGTGAAAATTAATTTTCTGTTAAAATTGGTATATGGAAAATCCATTTTTAAAACTTGCCAGAGAAGAAGGAGAAACTTTGATGGAAGAACAGAAAAAAATTACTAATAATCTCACAGATCCGGAAAATTCCCACAAGGTCAATGATAAAAAAGAGGAGCAATAAATAACCCCGACATGTCGGGGTTATTTATTATTGAGATATAACTTTTTTGAATACTTCGGGATTATTTTCTGCTAGATCGGAGAGTATCTTCCGATCTAGTTCTATATTTTCTTTGTGAAGTTTGTTGATCAGTTTGGAGTAGCTGATGCCATTTTCTCTGGCTCCGGCGTTTATTTTAACCTGCCATAATCGACGGAAATCGCGCTTCTTTTTCTTACGGTCAGCAAACTGGAATGACCAAGCATGAAGGGTTGCTTCTTTGGCGGCTCGGAATTTTGATTTACGGCTCCACAAAAAACCCTTTGTATGTTTCAACAATCTTTTTCGTCGGGCATTTGCAGTTACTCCTCGTTTGACTCTTGGCATTATGGTTTCTTTTAAGAATTTAATTAAATATTAGGGCTTTATATTTTCTTATCAATTCATGTGGGGCTAAGATTGAACCTTTTTTATTCCTACTTTGCTGACCGGTGGCTTTAGAATTGAAATGGTTCTGGCCCGGGGGACGCTTCAAAATCTTTCCGTTGCCGGTTATTTTTATTCTCTTTAGAAATGATTTGTTGGTTTTTGCTGATCTGATATAAGTCATGTTTTTTTCTTATCTTTTCTTATCACCGTCAGCCAGCCATAGGGGGATCTGGATGGTGGACCCTGGATAATGTATGGTTCGCTTATTAACTTCAAGAAGGTTTCCAACTTTTCCTTGCCCATGTGGGCCAAGGATTTTTCTCTACCCCGAAGCGTTAACTCTACCTTTACTGGATGGCCATCTTTCAAAAATTCATCTATCTGTTCGGATTTGAATTTGAGGTCATGCTGTCCGGTTTTGAATCCTACCCTTACTGTCTTCATTTCCTGATCCTTTTGCTTTGTCGTGCCCTTTTCCTGTTTCTCTTTGCGATACATGTATTTACCATAATCCATGATTTTGGCAATGGGGGGCTTCATTTGTGGCCCAACCTCTACTAGGTCTAAGTTTTTTTCATGGGCTATCCGCAATGCCTCAGCTATGGGCATATTGCCAAGCTGACTACCCGCATCATCGATAACTTGAACCTCAGGAACGCGTATTTGATTGTTGACCCGTAATCTTTGCATTTGTTAATAGCTATATTATCACAGTCGAAAGGAAATTAGAAGCAGAAGTGATATACTGAGGTTGAGTTAAGCCTATGAAAAAAGTAGATAAAATTTGGTTGGATGGCAAGCTGGTTGATTGGAAAGATGCCAAAGTTCATGTTCTGGTCAATGCGCTTCATTATGGAAGTGCCGTTTTTGAGGGTATAAGATGTTATGAGACTGATCATGGTGGGGCAGTATTTAGGTTGCCGGAGCACATCGATCGGTTATTTTATTCTGCCAGTTGTCTGGGGATCAAGACCGGATTTTCTAAAGATCAAATATCGAAAGCCATTATCGATTTAGTTAAGATTAATAAGATAAAAGAATGTTATGTAAGACCCCTCATATTCTGCGGAGAAGGAAATCTAGGCTTAAATATTTCTAGTATACCTACCAGTGTTGCCGTAGCTGTTTGGCCGTGGGGATCTTTGCTTGGCGGTAAAGAATCATCGGCCATTATCTCTAGTTACAGAAGATTGAGTCCCAGATCAGCTCCTATTGATGCAAAAGTAAGTGGTTACTATGCCAACTCTATAATTGCTTCAGCTGAAGCTAAAAAAAAGGGAGCGGATGAAGCGATACTTCTTGATGATGATGGTTATATTGCAGAAGGAGCAGGGGAGAATATTTTCATTGTTAGGAATAGTAAAATTTATACTCCAGCGAAGGGTGCTATTTTGCCAGGCATCACTCGCGATAGTGTCATACAAATTGCTAAAGATATTGATGTAAAAGTTATTGAAAAGAAAATCTCAGTTGATGAGTTAAAAAATGCCGATGAAGTCTTTTTTACAGGAACCGCAGTCGAGGTCTGTCCAGTAGTTAAGATTAACAACCACAAAGTAGGCAATGGGATTTCTGGTTCGATCACACTAAGAATCAAAGAAGAGTACAGCAAGACAGTAAGGGGTCAGAATAAAAAATATAAAAAGTGGTTGACAGTTATTTAACTAAATACGACTGGTCTCGGCCTCTTCATTGCTAAGAGCATTGTCGAATCTCATCATGGTAAAATCTGGGCTGAATCTGAAGGTTCCGGCCACGGCAGTACATTTTTTGTCGAGTTACCGTTGGTTTGATTTTTCCTGCTCTCGGACCTTGTATGTACGTTGTAAGGATGATAGAATGGGCTAATGAAATATAATGTTAAATTTGATAAAGAAGCTGATGGACGTTGGATTGCGGAAATAGCTGATCTCTCCGGAGTAATGGCCTATGGCGCTACCAAAGAAGAAGCAGCGGCTAAGGTTGAGGCTCTTGCCCTAAGGGTTATCGCTGAAAAAATTGAGCTTGGAGAAATTACTTCAAGTTTTAATATTTCCTTTGTCACTCTATGAGTCGCTGGCCCTCCTTAAAAGCCAGGAGGGTTCTTGCTTTTTTGTTTCGGGTCGGCTGGAAGTTAAAAAGACAATCGGGCTCTCATAAAACTCTGGCAAGGCCTCGTTGGCCTGATTTTGTTTTTGCATTTCATGATGATGAGGAAATTGGACCTAAAATGTTAGCTAAAATTTCAAAACGCACCGGCTTAACTCCAAAAGACCTAGGGTAGTTAGAATAAAAGATTGCTCCTGCTACCTTAAATTCACGCCTCTTTTTGTGAATCTTCCTCTACCAATAGGACGGAATCAGTACTCTTATTACCAGATGGCTTAAAACGTGGACTACAAAAACTTTAGCTGATATCATTAAGCCATGGATAGACCTCAAACAGCAAAGTTTACTTGGTTTGATGTACCAAAGTCAATTTGGTATTTCTTGGGGCCCGATAAAGTTAGGTGGAGTTCTTTTAATATTTTATTATTCGTTGTATTTTTCTATGACCTTGTCCCACCTCTAATCGTAGGCAGGATGATAGATTTCTTTACTAAGTATCGCATGGGCGACTCTCTGAGAATATTTTTTATTTACGCAATTTTCTTAGGAGTTGCACATACTGTAGTCTCGTTAATCCGCTTAACGAGTAAGGGCAAGTTGTCTCGTATAGGCATAAATACCAGAACCAGAGCTAGGGTTCAGGGCTTTGAAAGTCTTATTAACTTACCTCTACACTGGCACGCTCACGAAAATACAGGGAATAAAATAGAACGAGTTTTTACTGGGAGCCAAGCTCTGAGAGAATGGTCTTATTTTACAAGTAACAGTTTATTTCCTATAGCCGTTGCTTTTATTGGAGTTCTTACGGCTTTTATATTTTTAAGCCCAGTGTTCTTTATCTTTCTTGTTATTTATACGATTTTATTTTTCTCAATCGAGTATTATTTTAACAGAAAGATTGCTGCACTAAATGATGCATTTAATAAGTCCAATCAAGCAGCTAGTGGTTCTTACATGGAGAGCACAAGTAACTTATTGTCCATTAAGGCCATGGGGTCCGAGAAAAGTCTTAATTCTAGAGTTAAGAAGACGGAAGAAGCAGCACAAAAAATACAGCTTACCATCTCTGATACGGGTATATACAAATGGTACTCATTCCAAACTCTTAACGGACTCTCCTTCACATTATTTTTCTTATTAATTGGTCACCAAGTAGTTACTGGACTAATAACAGTTGGCTCAATTTTGGTTTACTATACCTATTTTAATAAACTTCGTGAGGCAGCAAGCGATGCTAATGATGCCACAGTAAGAGTAATCGGGCTTAAATCAGACTTGGCCAACATGATGCCAATATTCTTAGAAGAGTCGGCCGTTAAAACAGGCAGAGAAAGATTCCCGAAGCGGTGGGATAGCATAGGGATTAGGGATGGGGTTTTTGCATATCCATCGGGTCAGAAAGCTCTGGATGGTATTACCTTTTCCGTTGGTAGGAACGAGAAATTAGGTGTAGCTGGAGCTTCTGGCAGTGGTAAATCAACTCTGGTAAAAATATTGCTTGGCCTGTATCAATTAGAAAGTGGGGAGTTTAAGGTTGGGGAAAAGAATTATTATGATATTGCCCACGAAGACCTTATAAAAAACGTGGCGGTAGTTCTACAAGAAACTGAGCTTTTTAATCTTTCACTAGAAGATAACATTACTGGACTAAAGAACATTGACCCTGAATTGTTAGAGTTATCACTAGAATTATCTCAGTTAAAAGATGTTGTTGAGAAACTGCCTGATGGGCTGGCTACTTTGGTAGGAGAAAAAGGCTATAAATTATCGGGTGGAGAAAGACAGAGACTCGGTATTGCAAGGGCTATCTGTAAAAACTCTCCTATCATTATTCTCGATGAGGCAACCTCTTCACTCGATAGTAAGACTGAAAAGAAGATTATGGATAAGCTATTGTCTAAATTTGGCGATGAAAAGACCTTTGTTATCATTGCTCATCGTATTTCTACGCTAAAAGATACAGACAGAGTAATAGTTTTTGAAGGTGGAAACGTTGTGGAAGAGGGAGTATATGAAGATTTAATTCAGGATACAAAATCTCATTTAGGACAACTTTATGCATTGCAGAGCGGAGCCGAATAAATAGCCACTTCATAGCTTTTCTCAAAAACCCTTATAAAACAAGGGTTTTCTGATTTTTTGTTTACACTGAGCTTGTCGAAGTGCTGCGGGGTAGGTTGAGTAGGTTACGACTTTATTGAACAAAGCACTAAAGTCGCCACTTCCTAGTCTTGTTCGAGAGCTTTGCGGAGGGATAGCTACAAACAACCGAAGTCAAACGAAAAGGAAAGCGGGAACTGACTGAATCCTGGAATCCTGAGCTTCTTAGCGAGGTAGATTCCAGAGATGAAGGAATTCCCGAAGGCTTCCCGAAGTTTGCGAGGATTGTTTGTCTAGACCGTAGCACCGCTCGAGAAGAAGAGCTAGGAAGCGGCGGTTTGACTAGAAATATTTGAGGACGCCTTGGAGAATATGAAAAGGTCGAAGTACATCAAATCGACTGATAACACCCAGTATCTTGCCATCCTTGTCTACGACCGGGATTGGGTTAACTCGGTGATGTTCTCTGAATAATTTGATTACTTCTTCGTAGGGCATATCCGGTGGCATTGTCAGCGGTTCCTTATTCATTATATCCGATACTTTTAAAGATAATATTTCTTGCTGAAAATGTTGTTCTTCTTTTTTGAATTGAGGTAGGTTTCGTAGTATTACTTGAAGGGTCGGGAGATGAACGGCCGAAGTTTTGTTTATCAGGTCATATTCGGTGACCAGACCGATAAGTTTATTGTCCTTGTCTGTTACGGGGACTCCATCGAAGTTATGTTCCGCCAATACTTTGGCTACATCTAAAAGGGGCGTATCGATATGTACGGCAATTACTTCTTTGGTCATTATGTCTTTTGCAAAAACTTTTGTGTCAGATTTTATTTCAGTCATAGTTATTTTTTATGAGATCCATAGCCAAGCAAGTTAAGGGGTCTTAGAACATCAAATCTGCTTACTATGCCCACGACTTTATTATCGCTATCAACTATTGGTATTGGGTTAACCCGGTGGTGAGTAATGAATGCGGCTATAACCTCATCAAAGGCAGCGTCATCCTTTAGTACAAGGGGTTCTCTGTTCATAATGTCGGATACCTTTAAGGAAGATATTTCTCTAGCATTTTCCTCGACTGCATCTCTTGCTTTATCTGTCTGTTTGGAATAAACCTCGCTTAATATTTTTTGAAGGAAAGTGGCATTAGCTGTGGAGGTCCGCAGTATTAGATCATATTCTGTAAGTATCCCAATAATATGGTTTTCTTTATCTGTTACCGGCAGGCCGTCAAAGTTATGCTCGCTGATTATTTTAGCTGCTTCGAATATGGACATATCCGGGGAAATAGAAACTACCTCTTTAGTCATTACGTCCCGAACTAGAACTTTTTTTGGAGCCTGATCAGTCATCCTTAAATTATACTCCCTGGCTGATTCTTGAACAAGGGATAGTGTGTTATTATTTATGTATGGCTAAAGACAGTAAATTTGCCAAAGATATCGGCGCCATCGGCCACCTTAGAAAAACTGACGACCTTGATAAAATAATTGCAAGAGTAAGGCAGGAGCTTATTAAATTAAAACCGAATCCTTCAAACTAGAATGGCTATTTTTAAACCGCGGTCAGCTAAAAATCTCGGTCAGATCCTAATCATTGAGGATAATATTTTCATGGCCGAACTTTTGGCCGAGAAAATCTCAAATGTTGGTTATGAGCCAATGACCCTATATGATGGTCGGGAGGTCATTAGCAGAGTTTCTAAAGATAAACCGGTGTTGATTCTCCTCGATTTGCCTTTAGCCGGTGAAGTGAATGGTTTTGATCTTCTTAGCGATATTCGAAAGTCTTTTGATAAAGTTGCTCTTCCGATTGTAGTCCTGTTCAACCTTAATCAACCCGAGTCTATTGATAAGAGTTTAAAGCTTGGCGCAAACTATTATCTTATTAAGGCCTTAACAAATACGGATGAAATAGTAGATAAGATAGCCGAAATACTAAAAAGTAAGACTAGGGAAATTCCGATAGAGAAGCTTCCGGTTATGAAAAAGGAAGCAACCCCGGTTGATGTGACAGCTAGACAAAAAACGCTTCCCAAGACTAAATCCGAAAAGTCTATCGAGGTTCCCACAAACCTTAAAATAAAAATTGATAAAATACTCGCCGCGCCAGAGAGTGAAATCTCAATAATTAGTTTGATTGATACCTTAATGGAATATTCGTTCCTAGCTCGAGCATCGGATATTCATCTAGAACCGTTTGAGGATTCACTTCTGGCCCGATTAAGAATAGACGGCATTCTCCACGATGTTTTCAAGCTTCCCAAAGGAATACACTCCGGAGTGATTACCAGAGTAAAGGTTTTAGGAGGTATGAGGACGGATGAGCACCAAGCCGCTCAAGACGGAAGGTTTAGAATTGCCATTGCTGACCCTCCTCGTCAATTCGATGTTCGTGTTTCAATTATCCCCACCTACTACGGCGAGAATGCCGTTTTGAGGTTATTAGCCGAGCAAACCCAAATATCAAAGTTAGACGATCTAGCTCTTACCGAAGCTGATAAGGCAAAAATAAGGAAGGCTACCCAGAGACCCCACGGGATGATACTGGCTACTGGACCAACCGGTTCCGGTAAAACAACCACCCTCTACACAATATTAAAAGAGATTAACACTCGCGAAGTGTCAGTTATTACCATCGAAGATCCAATAGAGTACTCATTAGAGGGGATAGACCAAATTCAGGTTAATACCAGAACCGGTCTTACTTTTGCGGCCGGTCTTCGTTCAATACTTCGTCAAGATCCAAATGTTATTATGGTTGGTGAGATTCGTGATCAAGAGACCGCTTCGATTGCGGTTAATGCGGCTCTTACCGGTCACAAACTTCTTTCAACTCTTCATACCAACGACTCAGCTACGACTCTGCCCCGCTTACTAGATATGGGCGTTGAGCCATTCCTGGTTGCTTCCACAGTTAATATTGCTTTGGGTCAGCGTCTGGTAAGAATGATCTGTCCGCATTGTAAAGTAGAGAAGAAATTAACCGATTCAGAATTTGAAAATCTTAGGAAAATTTTACCAGTTGAAATTGTTGATGATCATCGAGATTTTTATTATGGCAAGGGTTGTGCTGAATGTGGCGATTCCGGTTTCTTTAGTCGGATGGGGCTCTACGAAGTTCTCGAAGTGAACGATTTCATTAGAGAGGCAATAATGCGTCGGGCTGATGCTAGCGAGATTAAAAAGATTGCCGTTAAAAACGGAATGATACCGTTGCTCGAAGACGGATTCAACAAAGCCGTTGCCGGCTATACCACGATTGAAGAAGTGTTACGCGTGGTTAGTGAGTAAATTTAAGCCATCAAATTAATGCTAAATTTAAACAACTTATTCTTTAGGTTTTCTAATAAGGACAAGATGCTTTTCGCTAGAAATCTTGAGGTGATGATACGTTCTGGGATGCAGATACTTCAAAGCTTGGAGATACTTAAAAAGCAGACTAAATCCCGAACTTTTATAAAGATATTAGATCGACTGACTGATGATATAAAAAATGGCCACTTTCTTTCGGTTGGACTGGAGCGTTACAAAAATGTTTTTGGTGAATTCTTTATAAATTTAATTAGAGTAGGGGAGGCATCGGGTACTTTGAGCGAAAATCTAAAGTACTTAGCCGAAGAGTTAAAGAAAAAAGACGAGCTCCAAAAGAAGATTCGAGGAGCCATGGCTTATCCGGTAGTAATTTTTGTGGCTACGGTAGGTATAACCTCAATAATGATTTTTATGATTTTTCCGAAAATACTCCCGGTTCTCACCAGTCTTAATGTCGAGTTACCATTTATAACTAGGTTTTTTATTGGTACCTCACAGTTTTTAATAAAATATGGTTATCTGGTTGGTCTTGGCTTCGTCGGTTTAGTTGTCAGTTTTTGGCTTATTTTAAAAATTACGAAAGTTCGTTTTGCTTGGCATATACTCATTATATCAATGCCCTTGGTAGGCAACATGTCTCTTGCGATTAATATTATCAGCTTTTCAAGAACCCTCGGTCTTCTTCTAAGAGCTGGAATAAAAATCGTGGAGGCGCTTGAAATTACCGCCGATACACTCTCCAGCCTCGTTTATAAAAAGGAAATATTACTGGTTGCCGAAGGCGTAAGAAAGGGTGATTCCATGTCTAAATATTTTAACGAAAATACGAGGCTTTTTCCGCCGCTATTTTCCCAGATGGTCTTAGTCGGAGAAAATACTGGCAAACTAGACGAATCAATTCTTTTCTTAGCTGATTACTACGAGTCTGAATTAGACGAATCAACTAAATCATTATCCAACATTCTTGAGCCGCTCCTTCTCTTAACTATGGGTCTTATTGTCGCCTCTGTTGCTTTAGCTATTATTACGCCCATCTACGCGATAACCCAAACGCTCGGAAGATAAATTTATGAATCGAGGTTTTACCTTAATAGAATCCCTTATCGCTATCGCTATTTTTGCTATTGTAGGAACGGCTATTTATTATTCCTATTCAAACATACTGGACATTGTCCTTCGGGCAAGATTGCGCTCTTCAATGATTACTGTTGCTGAGAACGAAATAGAAATAGCCAGAAATATTTCTTATCCGGATGTTGGTTTAGAAAGCGGAGCTCCGTCGGGTAACATTATTCCCAACAAGGTTTTGAATTATAAGGGAGCATCTTTTATTGTAAAAACAACGGTAAGAAATATTGATGATTCTTTTGACGGAACCTTAGGTGGCAATCCTACCGATACTATTCCGGCCGATTATAAATTAATTGAAGTTGAGGTAAGTTGTTCTGATGTTTGCTTGGTTAGTCCTATAATTTTGACCACAACGATTGCTCCAGTTAATATTGAAAAACAGACAAAGAAGGGCTCCCTCTTTATTACTGTTTTTAATGCTTCGGGGAAGCCTCTTAGTGGAGCCGATATCTCAATAGTTAATAACTCTGTTGTCCCGTCTATTAATATTAATGACATTACCAATGTAAGTGGCAGTCTTAATTTTATTGAAATAGCTACTAGTTCAGTAGGATATCGGATTACTGCAACAAAAAATGGATACTCGCAGGAGAGGACTTATCCTGCTGGTGATCCATCCAACCCTAATCCGGTTGATCCAGATCCGATTATTCAGGAAGAAGAAATGGCAAAGGTAAGTTTTGCCATTGATCAGGTCAGTAGTTTTACTTTGAAAACCCAAGATCAAATGTGTCAGGCTGTCCCAGCCATTGATTTTCAACAGACAAGCGAGAAATTGATTGGAACGAACCCTGATATCCCAAAATATTCTGTTTTAAGTCAGACAGATAATAATGGCCAAAAAACGGTTAGTAGTCTCGAATGGGATACCTATACATTTAACAATCTCAGTTCTACTTATGAAGTTTCGGGAATAATGCCGCTAGGTCTTCTTACTGTTCTTCCAGCTACTAATTCGACCCTTACCTGGACGATGGAGAAGAAATACCCAAAATCTATACTAGTCAACGTGATTGACGAGGATGGGGCACTCATTAACGATGCCGTTGTAAGACTTACTGGACCTGGCGGTTACGATCAAACTAGGTATAGTGGTCGGCGATTTTTAAATCAAACTGACTGGTCAAGCGGGCAGTATGATTCTAAAACTGCTAACTTAGAAACGGATAATATCCCGGGAGAAATTACTATTAAATTTGTGAATGGTAAGTATGCCACTTCGAGCGAGGAATTAATATCTTCAATTTTTGATTTTGGAGTGTCCGATGCCACATTTTATAATTTAAGTTGGAATCCAAGTTCTCAACCGTCTCAAACTGGAGCTGATAGTTTTAAATTGCAGATTGCGACTAATAATGACAATAGTACCTGGAATTTTGTTGGGCCAAATGGAAATTCAAATACTTTCTATATTACCAGTGGTACTCAAATCCATTCCAGTCATAGTGGTAAAAGATATCTTCGTTACAAGGTTTTAATGCATACTGATGATGATCAATTTACTCCAAAATTAGCCGATCTAAATATTGAGTTTACTTCTTCATGTGTTCCGGCTGGGCAATTATTTTTTAGCGGTTTATCCACTGGCACTTATACTTTAGATATAACAAAAAGCGGATTTAATCCTTATTTGGATGATCAAGTGTCTGTTGATCAAGATTGGCAGGGATACGAAGCAGATCTTTATGTGCCGTAGGGGTTAAAACTATGTCAAAATCAAACTACAATATTGGGTTTACGTTGATTGAAGTATTAGTTGCTACAGGTATTTTAACTGCTGTTGCTTTTGTGGTCACTTCGTTTGCCATAGATATTTTTAAATCGCAGATTTATATAGGTGATAATTTAGAAGTAGAAGAAGAAGTCGAAGAGGCTTTAAATATAATTGTGCCAGAAGTACGGTCTATTACAGATTCAAGCAATGGAAGTTATGCGATTATTTCTGCCGCTTCAAGCTCGTTTAGTTTTTATAGCAATATTGATGGCGATAGCTTAGTCGAGAGGGTGAGGTATTATTTAGAAGGGACAACTTTTAAAAAGAGTGTCATTAAGCCCTCTATTAATCCAGTTGTTTACGATCCATCAAGTGAGAAGATTACTATTTTAGCTAATAATGTAATCTCTGGTAATATTTTTTACTATTATGATAAAACATATGAAAGTACTCTTGGATCCCAGCTCGAACAGCCAGTGAAAGTATCTATTATCAGATCAGTTAAGATTAATTTAACAGCAGATAAGGATATAATATTACCGCCCTTGCCGACTTCTATCGATGCTTTTATAAATATCCGTATTTTAAAAATATGATATACGTCTAAGTTCTAAAAATGGTAAGATCTCTAAAATTTAAAAAAAGCGAGAACGGCCAGCTTTCTTTAGCGGTTTTATTGTTGGGGGCAGTCGCCATTATAATTATTTCTGGGCTGGTAATTTGGGTCGATTCTTATTATAGGTCTGTCGCCAGATACTCAAACCAAAAGATAGCTTTTACGGTTGCTGAAGCTGGTATAGAATATTATCGTTGGCATTTGGCCCATGCTCCTAAGGATTTTAAAGATGGAACTAGTGTTCCTGGGCCATATGTTCATGAGTATAAAGACAAAAACGGAATTATAATCGGAAATTTTATCTTAGAAATTATTCCGCCGTTAGCCAACAGTTCCGTTGTTACCATAAAATCAACTGGAAAAGTTTTGGCTGATTTAAGTGTAGAAAAAATTATACAAGTTAAAATGGGTATTCCATCGGTTGTTAAATATGCAGTATTATCAAATAGCGACATCAGATTTGAGTCTGGCACAAAAATTATTGGTCCAGTTCATGCCAATGGTGGTATTAGGTTTGATGGCATTGCTGAAAATGTTGTCACCAGCGCCAAAAGTACTTATAACGATCCCAGTCATTCTGGTGAAGATGAATATGTAGTTCATACCCACACAGTTCCAGTTGATCCCTTACCGCCAGCAAGCTTACCGGTAAGATCTGATGTGTTTTATGCTGGTAGAGAGTTATTGGTACCTAGGGTTGATTTTAAAGGCTTAACCGAAACTTTGTCTCAAATAAAATCAAAGGCTCAATCTGGAGGTCGCTATTTTAGCAAGTCTGGAGCTAAAGGATATCATATTATTCTTAAAGAAAACGATACTTTTGATATTTATAAAGTTAAAAAAATAATGAGAAAACTGAACAAAAGTTGCAAGAACTCATTAAAGCAGAAAGGTTGGAGTATTTGGAGCATTAAAACTGGCAGCGAAAGCGAGCAATTAATTGGCAATTATCCAATTCCGGGCAATGGAATAATTTTTGTTGAGGACCATGTTTGGGTAGATGGCAAGATTAATACTGCTCGACTTACTATTGCGGCAGGAAAGTTTCCTCTCGAACCTAATAAGTATAAAAATATTATTATTGACAAAGATATTTTATATACGAATTATGACAGCCAAGACATTATCGGTTTAATTAGTCAGGGTAATGTTCTTGTTGGTATGGCTAGCGAAGAAGACTTGAGAATAGATGCGGCTGTAGTTGCCCAGAATGGAATGGTTGGAAGATATTATTATAAACCAGCGTCTTCAAAGCCAAACTGCTCGCCCTATAATAATCGTCAGAAAATATTTCTTAATGGCATGATTGCTACTCAAAAAGGCTATGGTTTTGCTTATTCTGATGGCAGCGGCTATCAGCAAAGGGATATAGTTTATGACTCTAATTTATTGTATAATCCTCCTCCAGGTTTTCCATTTGTTGATAGTTATTATGATTTAATTTCTTGGGAACAAGTCAGATAATTATAGATACTGTGGATAATTGACCTTTCTGAGTTTCTAGTCTAAGTGTTAAAATAGTATAAAGTGGTCGATTATCTGTCTCAAAGCGCTTGGACGGATAAATTTAAACTTTTAAACATTAAACGTTTAGTTAGTAATTTATGAAAAAAATCAATAAACAGAGTGGTTTTACACTTATTGAAATCTTAGTTGTTATTGGTATTATTGCGATCTTAGCCGCTGTAGTTATAGTGGCTTTAAACCCAGCTAGACAGTTTGCTCAGGCCCGCAATACTCAACGTTCAGCCAATGTTAACGCTATCTTAAATGCTGTTTGGCAAAGAATGGTTGATAATAAGGGCCTTTGGAATTCGACTTGTGCTACAGTAACCGTAACTCTTCCTGCCACAGCGACTAATATTGGTACTGGGGTTGGTCTTATTAATCTTGAGGATTGTGTTGTGGCTACCTACCTCCCTTCTATGGTAATGGATCCATCAGGCGGGACTGCTACCGATACTGGCTATACGATAGCCAAAGATGCTAGCGGAAGAATCACTATTGCTGCTCCCAGTGCTGAACTCAGCGTAGCCATCTCAGTCGTTCGCTAAAAGATTATATCATCTTTAACCAAAAACGCCCCAAGGGCGTTTTTGGTCAGAAATGCTATAATTAAAAGATGTTTTTAAGAGTTTTAAAATATCTATTATTAGTTGTCACCGTATTTATTCTTCCTATATTTGCCAGCGCTCATGGCAATAATTATTTAGAGTTTAATCCAGATACCGCAGCTTCGTTAAAGGTTTCTGATGTTGCAGTGCCATCGCAAGTCTTTTTCCCTCAGAGTGATTTTTTGGGAGGATTTGATCTATGGCTTGCTAATTTTAGTTCTAGTGGAACGGCTACCTTTAGTTTACTTAATGAACAAGGAAGTGTAATTGCTGCAAAAACTGTTAACATTGGCAATATTCCCGAAACCAGTGAAGGAACAAGATTCCACGTTGATCTAAATTCACAAGTTGCTATTTTAGGCAATAAGAAATACGGCATAAAAGTAACTAGTTCTATTCCTGATCTGAAGCTCTATTATAGTAACCGGATCCAGGTTATTGCTCATAATGCTCCTATTGTTTCAGAGTATACTACTGGAGTGGGTAAACTTGGCGATGAAAAACAAAATTTTAGTTTTAAATATGCTCTCTATGAAACAACAGAAAAGTCAGCTCCAATCACATCAAATATTGCTTGGACGGTTATTTCGTCAGACCAAATGGGAATTGATTTTAACGTGAATGAGCCGGTAGACTATAAAGTTGAGTATGGTTCTGCTGGCCAGGGGTATTCTCAAAGTGTTGGTTTTACTAACGAATATCACTTTTGCGCTTTTGAAATATCGGTCTGTAGCTTTATAGTTCCAGTTGCTCCGGATACAACCTATCAATACACTCTTACGGTAAAGGATTTTTGGGGAAATCAAGGACAGGCCACAGGTACCTTTACTTCTGGTCAAACTCAATTTTCCTTACCAACCCCTACACCAGCAGAGGTATTATTAGTCATCTCTAATTTTCGTGTAGTTAGTAAAACCGATAAATCCGTGGAGGTTGCTTGGACGACTAATAAAATAGCTAACTCTAACTTGTTGATCAGCTTTTCAAGCGATTTCATTACCATTGCTGCTGTTTCTGATCCAACCTTTGAACTCGAACATGTCTTAGAAACTGATTCTGTTCTCAGTCCCGGCACTACTTATACCGCTAGGATTACTTCTGCTGATCTTGATAATAATGAGTCATCATCTAGTTTGAGTTTTAAAACTCTGTCAGCATCTGCTCCAACGCCAACGCCAGTCTTGACCCCTTCAATAAGTTCAGAGCCAAGCCCAACACCTCTACCTGGTTCTTCACCGGCAGGAACCACAAACCCACAAATCTCATCGCAAACGAGTCCAACCCCGCTGGCTACAGACATTATTACATTCAGCTCGTCATCGGGAGGCGACACAAATATCGGAACAGTTCAGTGGAATTCGCCAGTAACGGGAGAGCCCAGCAATGGCTATCGAGTCGATGTGTTTGATAAGGAGGGCAAGTTAGTAACAACTATTCTTGTGCTGGACAAATCTCATGGGATTGAGGTACCCGACTTAGCCGACGGAGAATATACTGTAATCGTTTATGCTAATAACGAAGGAGTATTTAAAAAAATAGATAAACCCGTTGAATTAAAGGCAGGGGAACCATCGTTTATCGAAAGACTCATTTCTTTTTGGCCATATTTATTTATAGCCGTTGCCCTGATAGGAGTTATTGTTTGGCTTCGATTAAAGAAAAAGCCTTCTCAAGTAGTCTCTCAAGTAGTACCATAGTTAGCATGGCTCTCAAGGTTTTTTATGAAGATAATCATATTATCGCCGTATATAAACCGGCCGGAGTTTTAGTGCAACCGGACTTGCCCGATGGGAAAAGTTTAATGGATGATGTAAAAAAGTATTTAAAGGATAAATATAAAAAGCAGGGAAATGTTTTTCTGGGATTAGTTCATCGCTTGGATCGTAATGTTCTCGGTGTTGTTCTATTTGCCAAGACATCTAAAGGTGCGGCTCGGTTATCGGAACAGTTCCGTAACAATGAGATTAAGAAGATATATCATGTTGTTGTGGAGGGCAAGATTAGCCCTGCTAACGGTAGTTTGGTTCACTATTTGAAGAAAGACGAGGAGAGAAGAATAGCCGTTGTCTCCAATTTGCCAAAGAGCGGTTATGATAGATCAGAGCTTGAATATGAAATGGTCAAATCAAATAGTAGATATACCCTCGTAAAAATAAACCTAATAACCGGAAGGTTTCATCAGATTCGGGCTCAGCTATCTGCAGTGGGCCATCCAGTAGTAGGAGATAAGAAGTATGGAGCCAAGAGCAAGATGTCCGATGATTTGTTAGCTTTATGTGCAACAGAAATAGAATTCAAAACAGCAACAACTGGAGAAATAAAAACTATAAAAATCGATTATCCGAATGAGTGGAATAAATTTGTAGAGTAATAACTTCTGTGGTATAATTTAGAGGTCATATCGAACTTTCGATATGACCTCTAAATGGGGATGACGGGCTTCGACGGAGTTCATTTCAAATTATACGCAGGTGGTAGATGGATATCACTACCTAAAATACTATCTAAAATTTATAATTGCCAAAACCAATTATTCAGGCGCTTTAGCTTTCGCTTAGCAGTTCTCGCCCTTTTTGGGCGAAGCTCGCTCAATATTTGAGCGGCCCGTTCTCTCAATAATTCTCGCTAGTTGAGAAGAACGCCATTAGCGGGATACTGTTTGTGGGGTCTTGGTGTGTTCTAAGCCGCAGACGGGAAATTAAGCTAGAATACTGGTCCGACGTTTTTGTTGGCTTCAAAGTCGGACAATAATAAACCAACTAAACCTGTAGAATGTAATTTGATTAAATTTCGGATGGCGGCTCAACTCCGCCCATCTCCACATCTAAAAGTAAAACCCCACCTCATAAGGTAGGGTTTTACTTTTAGTTATTGGAATGGCGATTAACTGAATTTATTCAGTTAATCGAGGAGTTGAGCGGCCGGAGCATGTGGTTTTCTGCATTTGGCAGAAAACCACGCGAGGCGGGATCGCGACAGAGTTCTCAAGGAGTGGCCTTGAGAGCACACTCCGAGAACCAAATTTTCGGAAGAAAATTTGAGTTGTGATTCAACTCCGCCCATAACTTA
>Ga0209541_10002252_pt1 | contig 36822 bp, 32 predicted proteins | sample RifCSPlowO2_01_FD_184027 | JGI IMG/M metagenome (GOLD analysis project Ga0209541, IMG submission 184027) | Groundwater microbial communities from Rifle, Colorado - Rifle CSP2_plank lowO2_0.1 (SPAdes) (version 2) | ecosystem: Environmental > Aquatic > Deep subsurface > Groundwater | place...
TCTACGTTATGTCCTAACAATTTTAAGCCCTTCACATGCTCTAAGACCACCCTTTTTGCGCCGCTAAACGCAATATTATAAAAAACAGCTATTTTCATATCCTTGAAATTATACCAATTTTTTCAGTATAATACATTACCTTTTACCTAAAGATAGATGCTTTTTATGGATAACAAAAATCTTATAAAAAAGAGAAAAACTTGTAGAGTCTGCGATAGCAAAAGACTATTACAAATTCTTAATTTAGGCGATACTCCCTTAGCTGATTTATTTGTGAAAAGTCCCCGAGCAAAAGAAAAAAAATTTCCATTATCTCTCTCTGTTTGCAAATCCTGTTTCCTAGTCCAGCTGATGCAAGACGTGAATGACGATATACTATTTTCTAATAATTACGCTTTCTATACAGGCGGCTCCCCTTCGTCTATTCCTTACTTTAAAAAATATGCAGAAGATGTTTTAAGAAAGTTCCCAGATAATACAAAGAAGTTTACGGTTGAAATTGCAAGCAATGACGGAACTCTATTAAATCATTTTAAAAAAGCAGGCTGTAAAGTTTTAGGAATTGATCCAGCTCAAAATGTTGCCGAATTTGCAAATTCACGAGGAATTAAAACTTTACCATTTTTTTTTAATAAAAAAAATGCAAAACTTGTAAAAAAAGAGTTCGGAAAAGCTAGTATAATTATTGCTAATAATGTTATCGCACATGTCGTAAATCCGCATGATTTCCTTGAGGGAGTAAAAGAAATATTAGACGAAAATGGAATAGCAATAATTGAATGCCAATATTTTCCCTATCTTCTTTTTAACAATCAGTTTGATAATGTTTATCATGAACATCGATCATTCTTCTCACTCACCCCTTTAAATAAACTCATGAAAAAATCCGGATTTAAAATAATCGATGTTGAAGAACATGATACACAGGGAGGTTCAATTAGAATATTCGCAACGCATTCCAAAAATAAATTAAAAACAAAACAAAACGTTAACAACATGTTGAAAAATGAAAAGAATATTGGACTACTAAATCTAGATACATACGTGGGATTTTCGAGCAGAGTAAACTACATAAAATATAAGCTTACTGCCCTACTTAAAAAGCTTAAATCCAACAACAAAATTATTGCAGGATATGGAGCTTCAGCAAAATCAAATACTCTTCTGAATTATTGTGGAATAGGAACAAACTACCTTGATTATATAATTGATAAAACTCCTTATAAATTCGGCTTATATTCTCCAGGTGCCCATATTCCCGTTGTAGGATCGGAAAAAAAACAACCTGATTATTATTTATTATTAGTTTGGAATTATACATCCAGTATCATGTTGAGAGAGAAAGAATTCAGAAAAAAGGGCGGTAAATTTATAATTGCAATTCCTACGCCACAGATAATTTAAAAATTGATTTGCCAAAAAATCGATAAGTAAAATACAGAATAACAGGAATTTCAACAAGAATTGAGAAAATCATTGCGTACGCTGCTCCCATTAAACCATAAGAATTAACAAACGGAATTATGGCTATAGCAAGCGCTGATACACGGCAAAACGTCATCTTAGCGACATAATCTTGCTTGTCCAGAGATAAAAATAAAACAGAGAAATTAGCAAATACTGTCCTTATTATTCCGTAAATTGCCAAAACTTGAACCACGGGCACAACTGTGAGCCAATTCGCTCCTGCAATAATTAAAACTATCTGCTTTGCAAAAATAAATATAATTACTCCTACGAGCATTGCAATCATTGAAGATAAAGATGTGACTTTCAAAAAAGCTCTAAACAATCTTCTTCTATCATCAGCAAACTTTGAGTAAACAGGAAATGTTACTTTATTAACAACTTCAACTACTTCACTAATCGTAAGAGTAGAAATCTTATACGCAACCTGGTAGAGCCCTAGAGAAGAAATGCCTAGAATTCTGCCAACTGTTACATTATCTCCATTATCTGCAAAGTACGAAAATATTCCGGTGAGAGTTATCCACCACCCGCGACCTATAATGTGTTTAACTTTATCCAGCTCAAATGACAGCTTAGGAAGCGGCTTAAACAAAATAAATGACAGAATAACTTCAATAACTGCAGAGGCGATTAATCCATAAGCAAAGCTCTCCGCGCTCTTAGTAATAAAAGCCGAAATTATCGCAACACTCGCGTCAACAACCAATAAAACTGACCTTAAATAAAACTCTTTATGAAATTGAATATCTTTTTGAATATTAATTATGGAAGGATTAATAAAACCTCTTACCAATGGAACAATAGCGATTAAAATCAAAACCTTGTAGGAATCGGGGGAATTAAAAAAATTGACTATAAAAGGAGCAGATAAAATTAGAATAAGATAAATCAAACTACCTCTAATGATTGACACAAACCACGCTGAGCTTATATAGCCATTTGCCTGATCTTTTTTCTGAATTAAGAATATATTTATTCCTGTTTCGGTAAATACTTCAAGAAGAGATAAGACTAAGGCTGCGATTCCAAAAACACCAAACTGAGAAGGAGTTAAAACTCTTGCCAGTACTGCAATTCTCAAAAAAGATAAAATCCTTGTTACAACTCTAAAAATAGACATCCAAGACACACCCTTTATTGCTCTTTTCGTGTAACCCATAAATTATATTGAAATTATACCATCTTTTGATCTATAATTGATCAAACTTTTACCTAATGAAGACGATCAATGTTCCGATTAGAGAATGTAGGGCATGCTATTCCAAAAGACTACTTAATGTTATTTCATTTGGTAATCTATATCTTTCTGACTTTTTAAGAACAAATAAAAAACCACCGAAGTACCCACTGGCACTAGTTCTATGTCGAAATTGCTCTCTTCTTCAACTTAAGCATACAACTCCGTCCTCCCTTCTTTATACTGATAATTACGGATACAAATCGGGGATTAATCAAACCATGAAGGATCAACTTAAGGAAATTGCTGGAAACTCGATCAAAAAATTAAAAAAAACTGATGAGAAAATAACCGCAATCGATATAGGAGCAAATGACGGAACCCTTCTTAAATTTTATCCAAAAAATGTTTATAAAGTAGCCGTAGAACCTATTAAAAAATTTGCTGAAGAATCTAAAAAATATACCGATGTTGTTATAAATGATTTTTTTAGCTATGAGTCTTATAAAAAAGTCTTAAAAGATAAAAAAGCTGAGCTTATTACTGTAATTTCCTGTTTTTATGACATTGATGACCCAAATAAATTTTTAAAAGATATAACAAACATTTTAAAAGATGATGGCATTTTAGTTATTCAACAAAACTATTTAAAACTTATGCTTGAACAGAACGCATTTGATAATGTGGTACATGAGCACTTGGAATACTACTCTCTAACATCCCTCCAAAACCTTTTAAAAAAACATAATTTAGAAGTTTTTGATGTAGAAGTTAATAATATAAATGGAGGAAGTTTTAGGACTTACATATGCATTAAAGGGGAAAGGCCAATATCACAATCCGTTAAAAATCTTCTGATAGTTGAAAAAAGGCTTAATCTTGATAAAAAAACAGTTTATAAAGAATTTGCAAAAAGGGTACGGGAAAATAAAAAAATTTTGAAAAAATTTATAAAAACCGAGGTCAAGAAGGGTAAAAAAATATATGTTTATGGTGCTTCAACTAGAGGAAATACTCTTCTTCAATATTTTAATCTTAATAAAAAACTAATTCCCTATGCTGTAGAAAGAAATCCTGAAAAATGGGGCAAGAAAATCGCCTCGGTAGGAATTCCAATAATTTCAGAGAAAGAGGCAAGAAAAAAAATGCCAGACTATATGTTGGTTCTTCCATGGTTTTTTAAAGATGAATTTCTAAAAAGGGAAAGCGATTATCTTAAAAAGGGGGGCCATTTTATATTTCCCTTACCTCAGCTTGAAATCATTTAATTAATAAAACGATGAAATCTCATAGATAAAACAAAAAAAAGCGACCGAAATAGTTCTTTTATATCAACATTTGATTTACCCTCTTTTTTTACACTAACTGTTATCGGCACTTCTGTTACTTTGAATCCGCTCTTATTTAACAAAAAGAGAGTTTCCGAAAGAGTTATAAAGCCACTTGATCTTATTTTACTTTTACATAAAAATTCTATAGATTTTCTGTTATACATTCTAAATCCTCCGGTAAAATCGCTAAGTTTGATGTTCAGCCAAAATCGTAAAAATAAGTTGATTATCCTGCTTAGAATTATTCTGTTTAGAACTATATTTATTGTTCTTCCTCCTTCTATATAACGGGATCCTATAACTACGTCATATTCCCCTGTCATTATCTTATTTAAAAATCGCGGCATCTCACTTGGACTATGAGCCAGATCAGAGTCGATTTCAAAGAAATATTTTATTCTTTTATCTTTAAATGCCTCTTTAAATCCATCAAGAACAGCACTACCTCTACCTAATTTCTCAAACCTTGACATGAGTTTTATATTTTTTTCTTTTTTAAACAGGGTTTTAAGCTTTAAATTTTCGTTTTTTTGGGAATCATCTACAATAATTATTTTCGAATCAGGTAGAAATTTGTGAATTCCTCTCATTAATATAGGTATATTTTTTACTTCGTTATATGAAGGGGCAACAACAGCGATATTTTTATTTTTCATAAATTGAGATCGACACCGGCATTTGTATTATGTTTACAACAACAAAATATAATTTATCTGCAAATAGATTATAATATTTTAACTCAGGGGAAAAAACTATTATTTTTTTATATCCTTCTTCATTAAGTTTCCTGACCAAATCCTTCTTAGGTGAACTTCTGGCATAATTTAGATTATCGAAATCATTTGTAACTATTACATATTTAGGTAATTTGTCTTCAAATGATATTACTTTATACTTATAAATAGTTTTGAAATTATTATTATATTCTCTGAAGTAATATTCTTTTAATACAAAATCAGGAAGCATTTGATAAATAGGTATATTTTCGATCCCTATTTCGCTTCCTTTTTGTATGTTTTCTAAAATCCATTTGGAAGAAACTTCTCTAGGATCTGGATATACCTTTACCGATACCCAAGCAAATGATTGGACAACTTGTAAAATGATTCCTGCAATTAATAATATATAGATAGTTTCTTTATATTTTGTAATAATTTGAGGTTGAAAAAAATTTCTTACGAGTAAGCTTGGTAATAAAACCATGAAAGGGAGTAAGACTAAGGCTCTATTTCCTCCCCCATCCAAATTAAAAGAAACTGTACTTAAGAAAAAAAATGCAGTGGTTAAATATAGAAATAATTCAATTTTATACGCTTTTATTTTACCAGTTAGGAATTTGATAAAAAGGTATACTGTATAAAAAAGTAAGGATAAGTAAAAAAGGACTATAATAAAATATCCAAAAATAGACGGGAACTCTTTAAAAACAAGATAATACCACGCAGGATATCCTAAATTAAATTTCTCACTAAACTTAGGGCCATGAATTAAGGTTGAATAAATAAGTTCGTAATAATTTCCTTTTCCAAAAACAATATCCGGAATTCCTACAAATATAAAAACCGATATAACAACTAGTAGTGAAACTATTAGATATTTAAAAAATTTCTTTTCTGATAGTATAAAAAAAGCGACAATGTAAGATATAAAAAGTGGTGCCGCTGTAAATTTGGTTGACAAAGCAAGTCCACAAGCAATTCCAGCGAAAATAAAATGATTAATATTTTGGCTTTTATAATATTTAAATAGTAAATACAAAGTTGTAACGACCCAAAAAATTAATGTAATGTCGTATTTATAATAATTCGTGAGGAGTAACCATATTGGAGTAAAAGTAAATATTGCAGTAAAAATAATAGAAAACTTTTTAATATATTTTTTTAACAAGTCGTATATAACCCATACAGACAATACTCCATATAGCAAGGTGTGAAGTCTAAGTATCCCAAACAGCACTTGCTGCAGGGGTAAATTATCGACAGAAGATTTTATTGCCAAAGGATTAACTATGCTAAATAAATAAAACGGAACCAAAAAAATAATAGATGAGATTATATGATAAAAAGGAATATTGGCGGCTCCGCTTACAAGTCCAGTTCCATGCGTAACAAAAGCTCTAAGAGACTGGGAGAAATGCCATTCATCCATTGCATAATTGAAGGGATGATTTATATTTGGGACTCCCCACTTTATAAGAAGTAGAGTTGTAGCAACATATGCAAAAATTATTAAAAATACTCCCGTATCTTCCTTGACTAATTTTAAAAAATTATCCAAAGATATCTTTTGAATAACTCCCACAGTAGTTCCTGTTATTACGGCAATATCTGAAGTAAATTGAAGAAGCGGTAAATATAAAAAAGCTTTATATGAGTTTACATATTTATAATTTTTATAGATTGACCATAATATGTAAGATACAAATAACAAGATTGTTAAAATAGCAAGGGGATACGATCTCATTATTACATTAAGAATCACTAAATAAAAAGCAAAAATATACCTTAGGAAAATAAAAATTACCTTGGATCTTAAAATATTCGCTTGTATATCTCCTAGTGCAAACCTAAAGAACATTACAAAAGAATCTATTAAATTTTTGCGAGGGGACCAATAGACTATTGCATCTTTCTTGAATTTAATTTTATATTTTGATTCTTTTATTTTTAAAGCAAAAGCATAATCCTCATTGTGGCTTAAATTTTCGTCGAATCCTCCCATCTTTTTCCATACTTCTTTCCTGAAAGCTATGGACCTCGTTGATGGAAGGAATTCTCCTTTAATCTTATCCTCCATTACGAGAACATATGGTACAAGAGATTTCTGAAATGTATTTTGAGGCTTACCTTTGTAATAACCCGCGACAACATCAACACGTCCACCTCGCAGGAGTCCTTCGGCCACCTCCGAGGTGACTGAAAAGGCTCCTCGGAGGTGAACTTTTGTGGCAAACGGTGCAGTGATATTCTTGACCCAATTCTTATCCAAAGTACATCCTGCGTCAGTGCTTAAAATGATATCGCCTTTTGAGACCCTAATTGCCTCATTTCTCCCAACCGCTCTATTCCCTGGTTTAATAATAATTTTGAATTTTGACTTTTGAATTTTGTCCGCCAGCTGGCGGATTGATTTTTGAATTTCAGCGACCGTCTGGTCGCTTGATCCTCCATCAGCAATTATTATTTCATCAGGGATTCTTGACTGAATGGCAATAGAATCAATTAATTTCCCGATGTATTTTTCTTCATTCAATACAGTTACAATAAGACTAAGCTTATTTTTTTTCATATAATGATTGAAATTCTATCATCTTCTATTCTACAATACATTCTGTTATGTCATTTACTTTTGGGCAGACCTCCGCATCAAATATTGTAAACAATTTCAATTATCTTAAAAGTGATTATACAGGAGCTTTCCAAATCACCTCCATACAAAATATTCTAATAAATTCTCTGATCAGTTTATTTTTTATATTTATATTTTTCCACTTTGGAGCAAAAATAAAAAAAATATTTTTTAAAAATGTAAATTTATTTAAAAATGAGCCTTTTATAGAAATTGCACTTGGCTATACCGCATTAGGAACGGGAGTTGCGTCGTTGGGTTTTTTTTCTCTGCTTTACAAGCCGATATTAATTCTCTTTATATCTATTGCTATTTTAATTTCTTTATTCCCCTTTTCTGAATTTAGGAATGAAAATCAGAAAATTATCAATTTTTTCAAAAGTTTAATAAGAGATATCAGAAGTAATAAATGGATTTACACCTGGATAATGCTTTTTATTTTTATAGGGTTTTTAAAACTTCAATCTCCCGAAATGCGAGAAGATCAATACCACACAGATCTTCCGGTTCAATATTTGAAAAACCACTCGATAATGATACCCTCCAAAGAACAAATAATGGTTTCCGCAAGTCCCCAGCTTTCGGAAATGAGTTATTTAATTGCTATATTTTTAGGATCTAAGGAAGCAACAAGATATATTCACTTTATTTTTTACATTTTAGTTTTGCTGTTATTATATTCACTCTCAAAAGATAAAAAGTATAAATTTGCGATTATTGCTCCGTTAATATTTGCAACAGCGCCCGAGGTAATTCGAGAAACCTCATCCCAATATACTGACTTTCAGTGGATTTTTCTTTTTTTGCTCGCGGTATTCATACTAATTAAAAGCAGATTGACTACAACTGATATATTTCTTGCCGGAATCATTATCGGCGCTATGATCTCAACTAAATTGTGGACAATTGCATTTCTAATTGCTCTAATCTTTTACCTAATTATTAAAAGCTACAAATCGAAAATGGCTCAGATTAAATCAATTTTGTTCTTTACAACAGCAACTATTATTATTCCTTCCATTTGGTTTTTAAGATCATTTATTCTAACCGGTAATCCCGTATATCCTGCGTTTTCAAACAAAGAATTGCTGGAAGGCTCCATTAACTTTGGTGTATCACATTATTTTAATTTTAACTCTGCGCTGTTTAGCGCTCAAAATCTTAAGTTATTCAGTCCAATATTTTTTTTGGGAATCGTCTTTTTGCTTTATAAGTTAAAAGACAATATTTCTGATTTGAAAAAATTGAATGTATCAATTTTTTTTATTTTTTTAACAATCGAGTATTTGTTTATAAATTACCCCTACGGAAGATATCTCTTGGGACTATATTCTATTGCAGTAATAATAGTTTCCATAAGTCTGTATAAGGCTGTGACTAAGCGTACTCTATTTAAATATTTAGTATCGGTAGCATTATTTATGCTATTCTTTTATTACTTTATAAACAGCATGCTTGTTTTGCCTTATGGAATCGGAATTGCAGATAAAAATAAACACTTAACAAGGACCCTCTCAAGAGATAATTCAAGCTATTATGACTTTGATCGCTCCTTTCGTAAATTTATTAATAAAAATGATTTCGTTGCAACATACGGAGTATTCGGATATTATTATGCGGATTTTAATTACATCGATATCAATTATGTATTTGATAGAAAAACGCTTTCTTTTGATAATTTTAAAAATAAAGGCGCAACAAAACTTTTTATCAAAGGCGGAGACATAGAATGGTTCTGTAACAAAATTAATCTAAAAAATTGCAAATCGCAAAATTATAAACTGTTATCTCATTTCTCGGCAGTCCCGTATTCGGCAACGCAATATTATCTCTATGCGATAAAATAAATATATGATAGATCCTTATAGAATGGTCGTGGTGAATATAATTTCTTCCCTTTTGCTTTTTGGTGGGATACTTTTTTACAAGTTTATTTATCCAAAGAAAAGAATTAATCTCTTTTTCCTCTTGATTCTTATTTCTTTCTTACCTGTAATAAGCATTTTTAGAACCGGAGCATACGAAAGCGGAGATTTTAACATACATATTTATAGAATGATGTCTTTCTATGACTCTCTAAAAGAAGGTATATTGATTCCATCTTGGGCAGCGGAATTAAATGCTACTTATGGAAATCCGCTTTTTATTTTTAACTACTCTCTTCCGTATTATTTAATTTCTTTATTTCATTTTTTGGGTATTAGTTTTATTACAAGCTATAAAATATACCTTGCAACAGTTTTTTTATTATCCGGGACTTTCATGTATTTTTGGATAAAAGAGTTAACTAACAAAGAATTGGCCGCTTTTACAGCTAGTATATTTTACTTATTTAACCCATATCATTTAATAGATGTGCACTTTAGGGCAACTCTAGGTGAATCAACGATTTTTGCATTAACTCCATTATTATTTTTTCTCTTAACCAAATATTTAATAAACAAAAAATTATTTTTTTTAATCTCTACGAGCATGGTGACAGGATTATTACTTCTAGCCCATCCTCTGGTTGGAGCAGTTATCTTGGCAATAGTTGCTTTATACATATTTCTTACAACAACTTTCAATTTAAAGAAAAAAAATATATTCCTTAGCTTGTCTGCTTTATTTACAGGAGTAATTTCTTCAACTTATGTTTGGATTTCTTTTATCTTATATTCTTCTTATACATTCCCCAACCCAACTCGAGATTTAACACTTGCTCCTTTTTATCAATTGTTTTATGCTCCATGGAGATATGGCTTTTTATTTCAAGGTCCGAAAGGAGAACTGGCATTATTTATTGGATACTCACAATTATTTGTTGTTATTATTGCTATGTTATTGTTGATAAAAAAAATATTTCCAAAAAAAATCATTTCCAAAAATATATTTTGGCTTTTTGTTTTCTTCTCTCTAGTTTTTTTAATGAGTCCTCTTTCTAAGGTTATCTGGGATCCGTTTCCTATATTTTGGATGCTACTTCCTTTTGGAAGACTGTTATTGCCAACAGCTATTGCAACATCTGTTATTGCTGGACATTTAGCTTCATCCCTTTCAAAGACAAAAGGAGAACGGTATTTTGTCTATATTCTTTTAGTAATCACTATTGGTTCAACAATTTTAAACTGGGGACACAGAAGAGTCATACCTGAAATTGGAGATGCTCAATTAAGACAAAATGTGTGGATAAGTACTGTAACTGAAAGCACAACTGCTTATTTTTTAAATAATAAATGGGCAGATATCAATAATTTCTGGTTTTCCGAAATTCCTAAGAAGCATTTAGAAATAATTGAAGGGGATGCAAGCGTAAAAGAACTAAGAAGAACTTCAATAAAACATGAATATTTAATTGATGCAGAAACACCTATTGTTATTAAAGAAAATACTTTGTACTTTCCTGGCTGGTCTATTAAGAGTAACAATAAAATAATAAATATATATCCAGGCGAAAGAGGCGTAATTAATGCAAAACTTCCTTCAGGATTACAAAAGATTGAGCTTTCTTATGAAGATATCCCACTATATAGGCTTACTAAAATCGTAAGCGTATCAATCTTTAGCATTCTCTTAATTGCTTTCGTTTTTTCATTATTTCCTAACATTAAAAGGCCAACTGTTTTATTTTTCAAAAATTTTACTTCCAAACCATAACATTTCACCGGGTATATAAAATGTCCACGTGCGCTTGAATTTAAAAAATGGTCTAATTGTTTTCATAATAACTGAGCGTATAGGATACCTACTCAAAGAATTATCTAAAAGGCCGTATGTCGCCACAAATGGATAAATTTTAGTAGCTATATGCTTAAATCCGGAATGCTCTGTTAAATAATTCAAGCTTTGATGACTAAAATACTGAATATGCTGTCCCTGCCAGTACCACCAGTTTTTTCCTAATATTTTACTTGGGAGAGAGTTTATATCTCCTGTCCAGATAACAAGCAACCCCTCTGGCTTCAAAAGTTTATTAATATACTTCATTTCCTCAACAGGATTTTCGAAATGTTCTATAACCCCGAATAGAGTAATTACATCGTATCGTCCGGAAAATTTTTTTGCCAACCGCTTTAATCTTTCTCTATAAACTCTTATTCCTTTTCTTTTAACAAAATCTGAAGACCATCTAGACAGCTCTAGTCCTTCAACAGAATATCCAAAATTTTTTGCTTCCTCCAAAAATTGGCCAGTTGCACATCCTACATCAAGAATAATACCTGAACTTTTATATTTTTTAATAATAGGCAAGATTTTATTAGCAGATATTTTTATAGACTCTGTATATTTCAAGTATTGCTCATCAATAACATCTTCATAATGCTTATATAAATCGTTTGGAAGAGGAGAACAAAATACATGTGTACAATTTTTACATTTTACAGTTCGAAAGGTTTTTCCCGAACCAGGTGTCTTTACATAAGTGAAAGATAATTTCTCAATGTCTACGTTTGCAGGATATAATTCAACCGTATCCGTAGTTCCGCAAACAGTACATTTACTCGATTTCATATTTTTTCCAAAGACCTGAATAAGCATCTGCAAGATTACTCCAGTTTTGTTTTTCTACCCACCCAAACCCTTTCTCTATCAAAACAGTCATCGAATGTCCCTTTTTCACAAGAATCTTTGAAATTCCCACAACATGTTTTTCAACTCCACCAATATGGGTGTAAACAATTTTGTAAAAAAACGGTCATGGATAATTCAAATTATTATATCACTTAAAAATTTTATCTACGCTATTAAAATTATATATTGACAAATAAACGCTTTGTGACAATAATTAATTAAATTGAAGAATCCTACTGCCCTAAGATTTTTTTTATTTTTCTTCTTTATTTTAACTTCAATTTTATTTTCTTCATCAACTGCTAATGCAGACACTTGTTTAAACCAAAATCCGTGTTGGGTTGCTAAATCTTCATTACCAATACCTATTACTGCATTTGGTATAGCATCTGATTCTTCGGGGAAAATATACGTTGCTGGGGGACATACAAACGGTAGCGACCCACTGACGCTAAATGTATACGATGCTATAAATGATAGCTGGACAAGCAAAGCATCACTACCCGAACCCAGAGGTGTACAAATGGGATTTACCTTTTCTTCTGTAAATAATAGATTCTATATGGCAGGAGGTTACGACAATTACAATGTTCCCATTAATCATTTTTTCGAATACAATCCCATTTCTAACACTTGGACGTCAAAAGCTTCATTGCCTATCCCTCAATCAGATCCTGGTTTAGTAGCAGGGTCAAACGGAAAAATATATCTAATAAGTAATGGTAATAGTAATAATCAAACGCTAGGTCAAATAGATGAATATGATGCAAGAATTAATAGTTGGACCGCAAAAGCACCCATGCTAACGCCTAGATCCTCCATGGGTACAGTTACTGCCCCAAGTGGAAAAATATATATAATAGGTGGCGTAGACTTCACAACCAGCAGTATTGTAGTTAATAGGGTTGAAGAATATGACCCTGATAATAATGTTTTGACCATCAAATCCCCAATGCCCACTGCAAGAGCTGGTTTTGCTATTTCGGTAAATGCGGAAGGAAATATAATTATAGCAGGTGGGTTTGTTTCTGATCCACGCGTAGTACCGTTCATAGACACTAATTCGGTCGAAGAGTATAATCCAATTAGTGATGTTTGGGCCACTAAAACGCCACTTCCAGTAACTGCTCATCAACTTGGGGCATCTCTCGGAAACGGTGGGAATGTACAGGTAATGGGTGGCTGGATGCCAAACGGAACTATACTTAATACAAATTATGCAGGTTTATCAATTACTCACCCTCCAAATCTTACAGTTCCTTATTTTAGTCAAAATAGTTTACCGTGGGGGCCCACCGAATACGATAATTTTTCTGGAAAACTATCTAATCCAACAATGGACAGATGGGGTTGTGTTGTAACGTCTGCCGCGATGGTTCTTAGATTTCACAACATCAATCAATTCACCGATGGAACCCCAATTGACCCGGGGTCTCTTAATAACTGGCTTAAAAATAATAAAGGATATCTAACCGGATATAACAATATTGACGGGTTTTATTCTTATTTTAACTGGCCCGCAATCGGAAAACTGACGAAACAATTATTTGACGAAGGAAAAGCAAATGTAAAATTAACGCATAAAAGAGCATATCCGAACAACAATACAACTGCTATTCTCAACGAAGATTTAAATACATTTCCTGATATTCTTGGTGTAAATAATTCTCAGACTTCAAGTCACTTTGTAGTAGCAAAAGGAAAATCAAATAACACTTATTCCATAAATGATCCAGAGTGGAACTATCCAACACTCAATTCATTCAATAGCTACACGCAGGTTGATAGATATATTCCTTCAAATACTAATTTGAGTTATCTAGTGGCAGTTGTAAATCCAAGCGTTGAATTGCTCATCACAGACCCCCAAAATAATAAAACAGGAAAATACTTCGATAATGGAACCCTTCAGAGCTCCAATCAGATAAATAACGCATTGTACTCATTTCAAGGACCAATTAGCAATCCTAACAACGGTGAAGTTGAAAATTTGGGAACGGGAGTAAATGAGTTTTTATTGCCTGAACCAGAAAACGGCAAATACGAAATAAAACTTTCTGGTAGGAAAAGCGGTTTTTACGAAATGAATATAGCAAGTTTTGAAAATAACGGAGACAACGCATTAAATAAAATAAGAGGTATAATCAGCAGTAACAACGATGAAACTATAGAGGTTGATTACTCGCAACAAAATTCCAATAATTCCGGCGTTGAAAAAATAGTCACCTTTCAAACCCTAATTGATGATATAAAAGAAGCCCAGAGTCTTAAACTTATTAACAAAGGGCTTTCAAATTCTCTAATTGCTCTTTTAAGAAATGCAGAAAAAAATTATCAAAAGGGAATGAAAAATATTGTTTTTATCCAGCTTAATATCTTTGAAAAATTAATAAACCAAACACGAGGAAAGTTTAATGGGAAAATATTAGATGAGAATGTATATCAAATTCTCCTATACGACGTTGAGTATTTAAAAAGTCACCTTTAAGTCTTTGTGGAATTATATAATTTAATCTATCATGACAGATTAGGGCTCTAGGACTTATTCCAAAGACTTAGATGCTTATTTACCAGATTATCCCATGTTTTATATTTCACCCACTTATATCCATAAGTTATCATCTTGTCTCTTTCTTCTTCATTTTTTAAAAGTGTATCTTATTCTGAAAAATTTAGACAGCAATATCATAACCAAAAGTAGTGCAGTACTGCCGCTAATTATTTTTGAATAATGCCTAACTGGTGTATCCTCAAATGTAAATATTATATGATATAGACCCGGATTTAGCATAAATACCATTTTGCCTTCATGATTCCGCTCTCTATAATTAATTTCTTGTATTCTATTATCTACCTTCAATGTCCATCCAGGAAAATAGTTTGTGTTTTCTTTTAATTTTAAAGTGCTCTTAGCATTTACAATATATTCACGTCTTATAGGCGTTCTATTCAGCAACAGCACATTGCCATTTCCATCAATAATATCTATAGGTTTTTTCGGATACTTCATGACAAGCTGTTTCACAAAAAGTCGTGGATTAATATCGAATCGCTTAGAATTTTGTAAATAAGATTCATCATAATACTCTGTATATAAAACCCACTCATTTTTATACATATTTTTATCTTCTGGAACCATTTTTCTATTTCCCCAGTTTAATATGGTTGATAGAATCGCAAATAAACAGAGCGATATAATTAAACCTTTATGCTTGATTTTGGTTATTATCAAACCGGCAATCGTAGAAGTAATAAATGAGACAATAATTAATAATCGCCAGGAGAACTGGAAATTGCCCAAATAACTTAGTTGTTTCCAGATATACGAAGATTGAGGTAAAATCATAAATATAATAAAGATAAATGAAACTAATAACCATAGTGCATATATGGATTCATTTTTCGTAAATTTCCTTCTAAGAAGTAAAATAACGAAGATAGCAACCGCTATCAAGTGAGCATAACCAATAATTAGACGATGCTCACCCGAGTTACCCTGAAACAAAAGGCCAAAACGTGATGGGGAAAATAATAATGATTGTAACGATACAAATCCTGGAGGCCCTATAAATTTATACCAAGTATATTTTATTTCTAGAACCGCTGGTAACCAAAAATACGAAGACAGCAAGAATCCCAGTAACATTGAAATTTCATAATAAAATATATTGATAAATTTTGGTCGATGTTGGATGTAAAGAAATATTACATATATGATGACTAAATGCATCACTGCAAGAAAAATAGCCAAATGAGAAAGACCTAGTAAAGCTATGCTAACTGCTTCAAGAATAATTCATATAAATTTAGGAGAAACAATGATTTTTCTCGCAAAAAGAAATACTAAAGGAATAAAAACAAAAGAAAGAACTTCACCTACAGAAGCTCTGTAGTGCAGATCTAAAAGGTGGTAAGGAGCAAATAGATAAAATATAGCTGCAACGAATCCGGCAGTCTTACCAAATTGATCTTTTATCCAAAAGTACATGGTATATCCCGATGCTATATATGAAGACATTAACAATAACTTTGTGCTATTCAAAAAAGAAAAACCAATGATATGGAAAAATGATGATATATAAAAAGGTAATGGATATAAGAACTCAAAAAGAGGACAACCATAGTTTCCGCATAACTGACTAGCCCATACAGGTATAAAAATGCCACTTTTTAAGTTATCGTAAAAATTTATTGCAAAAGCTGTATGAGTAGATAAATCTCCGCTTTCGTATGTCCCCTTTCTCAGGACGCTAATCACAGGCAGAAATGACACAACAAACAACAATACTAATGGGGGGGGGTTCTTTTTAGGATAAACAAATTTATAAATTAGAATACAAAAGCCTACAAAAATTGATAAAATAATATTTATCGTAAAAAGATGATATGAGTTGAACATGAATAATTGTTCTTAAATGACAATAAATAAGAATTCTAACAAAAAATCCTCATTCTTTTTTCCACAAGTCTATATATAAATTAATTAAATTTTCCCACGTCTGGTTTTTAACCCAACTAAATCCTTGATCAACCATCTGATTTCTTTTTTTTCCGTTTCTTAAATAATATCCTATTTGATTTGAAAGTTCGCTGATATCTTTACTTATTGAAATATATTTTGCGAATGGTGCCATTTCTAGATAATCCTTCTTTATTAAATTATTGTAATGCGCAAAAACAAGTTTCTTATAAGACAGGGCCTCTAAAATCCCTAAATATCTAGATGTAAGTATAAAATCTGTCTTATAGAGATAACTCTCAATCTTTTCCACAAAACCCTTAAATTCAGCATTAATTTTATTAACTCTTGAAAAATTCTCTGCTTTTCTTCTCAAGCTACCATCTCCAAGTATAGTAATTTCAAATTTATACTTCTTTCTTTGGAGTTCTTTTAATACCTTTAGATATTCCATTATTCCCGTTTCCTCCTCAAGCCTGCCTAAAAAAAGTATTTTGACTCGTTTATTTGCTAATTGGTATTTATTGGTAGTATTGGTATTTATTGGTAGTATTCCTACGCCACCATAGGTGACGTAGTCAGGCTTTGTTCCATACCATTTTTTTAAAAAATCTCCAACGCATATATTTCCCTTTGAGAGTTTTTCTGCAATTTTATGCATTAACTTTGATTTAAATCCGGGAATTTTGTTTCCCTCATATCCATGAAAGGTTGTATAGACAGGTTTTCCCGGATAAATAAATCTAAATGGCAGATACCAAAAAAATACATCATGAACATGAATAATGTCCGCTTCTTTAATTAAATTAATGTTCTTCCAAAGATTTCCCCAAACTCTAAATTTCTTTAAATTTATCCTGAGCTTGCCGAAGGACCAGTTGTTTTTACCATTACCGATTCTTAGAATTTTAATACCGTCAATCTCATCGGTATCCAAAAGACCTCTTTCAAACTTTTCGGTCAAAACAGTCACCGAATGTCCCTTTTTCACAAGAATCTTCGAAACTTCCAAAACATGCTTTTCCACTCCTCCTATATGGGGATAAAACAGCCGGGTGAGAAAAAGAATAGTCATAGGGTAGTAAGCCGAATATGGTTACTTTTGAACTGATTATACAAGAATATCAACAAGTTTACTATTCTCTCAAATAATGGTTTGCACATCATTTCCTTAAAATTCCAGATGTTGGAAGCTATTTAACACCGGGGGTTGGATTCGATTAGATTAATCCTTTTTAAAAATTTAATCTTTTTTTTCTAATATTAAAAATATTAAAAACGCGGTCGGCAAATAAAAAAATATTAACTTGGGATAATAGACAATGGGATGAAGTAAGATCATGTTTCCAATTGCAAAATAAGCAAGGATTCTCTGTTTTTTAATTCTTGCAGCAAAAATAAAAATAGCCAATATTAAAAGAATAAAAGTTATATATGTATATCGTATGCTCGAAACCATAATCCATTCCTGATAGGATGCCGGGGAAAATGGGTAAGTTATAAAAGCTACAAAGCTAAGCAAAATTAATCTCTGAATATCTGAAAATAAAGTTCTTTTTTTGCGCCAGATGTGAAAAAACAAATAACCCCCCCCCAGAATAACAAAAGCCCAAAGCTTATATTCCGCAATAAAGGCATTTAACATCTGCAGTGGATAATTCAATAAAGTTAAAAAAGCATTACTTGTAAAAACATACACTCCCCTAAAAGGAGGAATTTCAATAGGGAAAAACGGATTCTGGAAAATCAAAAAATTTCGTATATACCAAGAAAGTCCAAGAATTGAGAACGGAATTAAAAATACCAAAACTCTTGAGAAGGATATTACTTTAATAATTTTTTTATAGTAAAATATCAACAAAGATAATATTAATAGAACTCCAGTATATTTTGTTCCCAAAATCATACCAGACAGAAAACCGAGTCCTATGAAATAGCTAAATTCTTTTTTTGGTTTTTCAAGTGAAATTAATGAAAATATAAAAAATACCGCAAGCCAAATGTCAATTACTTGAGTGTTTAACCATCTTAATATTGTATTCTGAGTGCTTACGACAATAGCAAATAGCATCGAATAAAATTTTTCGAGTCCAAAATTTCTTGCGAGCAAGAAACAGCCTAGAAATAATAAAAACCAGGCAAGTATATTGTAAGTGTTAAGAGGTAAACCAACCAGCATAAATAGAGATAGGATTAGTTCGGATGCACCCGGATAAAATTGCGGAAGAACTGTGCTGTGAAAATTTAGAATCGTCCCATTCAGCACAAATTTTGCAATAGGAATATGCCAACCAATACTATCTCCTTCCAAAGGAATTTTTTGAATAAAAATTCCGTTGTACAAATAATAAAAGGCAAGATAGAGAAAAATAATTAACGATACATAAGCTATTATCTTTATAACCTGGTCTTTCATTTTATTTTTCCATAATAACACAATGAATATATTTTATGATAGGTGAATATAAATTTTTTGAAGACTTGTGGACATCGATGGATTCGAACCAGAAACCTTTGCGAATTTCATAATAGTCAGATTATACTACAATACTAAATAAAACAGGCCAAACAATCAAGCAGTTTCGGAAAATTATTCCAATGTCCTCCCCTCAGTAAATTTAGGACAAGCGAGGATTTGAGAATGAAAGAATGGGGAGGGGTTGGGACTGTCTGGGCAGAAAAATCAACTTTTCGAAACCTTGTCTGTCAGGTGGCGAATCTGTTTCACCTGTGTTGGAAGCTATTTAACACCGGGGGTTAGATATTCCGGGGGTTTTTAATTGTTTCTTGTTAAATTGTTATCGGGGGTAAATCTCAAGACTGTTTGGATCGCTTACCGTTAATGTTTGGGAGCAACTGTCATAATTCCCCGTCGCAATTATCCGAAGGTTTTGGTATTGAGTAAAGTTTACTTCTTTTGAAAATGGCAATCGCATTACGCTCTCATCATTTTTTACCAAAACCGTCCTTTGATGAATCTCTTTAGAATTAAAATAATTTAGAAAAAGCGAAAGAACAGGAATTGCTGATAGATCACTATCATAAACATTTAATGTTTTAATAACCCCGATTTGGGTCTGCACCCCTTTATCGCAAAGAATTTTCCCTCCGCCAAAAATCCCAAAGACAGATAACGCAAGTGCTACTCCCATTATTCCAAGTGAGCCTTTTAATGTGAATGAAAATGCTTTTTGTTTTTTAATATCCACAAGAAGCTCTGTAATTTTCCGCAGAGGATTGCCGACATGAACATCTAAAATATCATCCTGAGTTTTATGGTAGCTTGTATGTTCTCCTATAAATTTTGATATCGGGTCTTTTGGCGCCTCATTGAGCTCTGGCTCTTCGATATGGATAAAATGTCCCTCATTATCTCTTGGTTTTTCTTTTGCTATCTCGCTTTTTATTTCACTTTTAATATCTTCTTCGGGCATACTATCATTGTTGCATTTTGATTTAAGCAATTGCAAGTCTTTAAACCCACAAAATTGTGGAGTTCACAACCGTGTGGACACTCGTGCCTAAGTTGTGGAGCTTGTGGGCGTCAAAAAACTGTCAACAAATCAGTTGTGGATGGACTTTTTGTGGATCCTGCAAGATTCGAACTTGCGACGTCTTCGATGTGAACGAAGCGCTCTACCGCTGAGCTAAGGATCCAAATATACCGATATATTACCACAAAATAATAGCGTTGACAAAAGAAGCTAAATCAAGGACAATTAAAACTAATGTCAATAGTCCGAAAAATTTATACATTCTTAATAGATATTGTCGAGACACTTCTTTTGGCGGCTGCTGTTTTCCTTGTTATTTACGTATTTTTGTTCCGTCCTTTTCAGGTAAATGGCGACTCCATGTATCCTAACTTTACCGACAGGGAATATATCCTTACAAACATAATTGTTTTAAGTTTTGAAAAACCCAAAAAAAGCGAGGTTATAGTTTTTAAAGCACCGCCAGAACCTGAAAAAGATTTTATAAAAAGAGTAATCGCTACCTCAGGCGATAAAATTTACATTAAAAACGGATCTGTTTTTCTAAATGGAGAAAAGCTTGACGAAAGTAGCTACCTGCAGCCAAATGTCAAAACTTACGGAGGATCATTCTTAAAAGAAGGACAGGAAGTAAAAGTCCCTGAGGAAAGCTATCTTGTTATGGGAGATAATAGATCTTACAGTTCAGACTCGAGGGAATGGGGTTTTGTCTCAAGAAAATCAATTATTGGAAAATCTTTTTTTGTTTATTGGCCACTAAATAAAATTGGGTTTGTTAAGATTCCTTAGATTTGTCAGACATTAAGGTCTCGTAAATTTCCTTAACTTTGGGTGTGGTCTCATCTATATCTCCTGCTATTGCAATAGTAATACGGGCAAGGCTTCTTGATTGATACATTGCAACTTTCGCAAAGCCGTGCCTCTTCTCAAGTTCTTTTCCCATCTCGTCAAGCTCTGGAACCCAAAGCCTGTCGTGTGCTGTACGAGGCTCTCTTTTCTCAATTTCTGACTTTACTCTTCTTGCCATATCTTCTGTTTGCCTAACCGTACTGTTTTCTCGCAAGATTTTTTTAAATAATTCAAGTATTAATTTTTGATCGGCTACTGAAACAAGCGGACGCACATGACCTTCTGTTAGCACACCTGCAACTAAAGCATCCTTAATTGCATCAGGAAGTGAGAGAAGTCTAATTGTATTAGATACTGCAGGAGCACTCTTCCCAACTCTTTTTGCGACTTCGTTTGTTCCAAGTCCGAACTCATCTATTAATCTTTTATACGCAAGGGCTCGCTCGATTGGATTAAGGTCTTCTCTTTGCACATTTTCGACAATAGACATTTCAAGCATTCCTTGGGGTGTTGCCTCTTTAATTACGATTGGAACCTTTGAAAGACCCAAGATTTTTGCGGCTCTCCATCTTCTTTCTCCTGCGATTATCTGATATCCGGCAGGGGTTCTTGCTATAACAAGGGGTTCCAGGATTCCTTGCTCTCTTATTGATTCGATCAGTTCATTTAAAGACTCCGGAGAAATTACACCGCGAGGCTGAAGAGGATTCGCCTGAAGCAAATTTATATCAAGTTCAAAAACTTTTTCTTGTGTCTGTTCATCCATAAAAACCTAGCTTAACTTAACGACTTCTATAATTTTTTTACCTTTGGATTTTTTAAAAGATACCGTGCCTCTGTCAACTGCAAATAATGTAAAATCTCTCCCCATCTCAACTCCTGTGCCTGGAAAGAATTTTGTTCCTCTTTGTCTAACAATAATATTGCCCGGTTGAACTTTTTCTCCGGCGTATAATTTAATCCCCAGACGTTTTGCGATTGAATCCCTATTTCCCTTAACTCCCCCTTGTGCTTTTGTGTGTGCCATAATGAAAAATGAAAAATGAAAAAATTAAAAATTAATTTAGTGTGAAAATCACAAGAATTATAACAATAGTTTTCACAACGGTCAAGAGGATCAAAATATATCAAGCTCTTTATTATTTCGTTTTTGCCAAGGGTTTTTTAGATTTTATACTTTTTACATCAGATGGAGATATTTCTATTTTTTTTATCTCCAGCTTAGTAAAAAGGGGTCTAAAACCCATCGCCCTTCTATACCTTACTTTTGATTTAAATTTTGCAACTTTTATTTTATCTCCTTTTATATGATCGATTACCTTGGCTTTAATTTTAATATTTGGGAGAATCGGTTTTCCAATCTTAACCTGCCCATCTGAAACCCATAGAAGAACATCGTCCAAAATTACCTCCTCATCCTTTTTAATACTTATTCTATCTATTTCTATAATAGACCCCATAGACACTTTATACTGTCTTCCACCTAGTTTTACTACCGCATACTCCATAGCTTAAAATTATAGCAAACCTGCTATCTAATTTCTAGAACCTCTTTTGAATCAAATCCCTTACTCATAGAAGAAAGAAATCCAAGGAGAATAAAGTTTGACAAAAGAGAACTTCCTCCATAAGACACAAAAGGCAAAGAAACTCCAGCAATCGGCGTAATTCCGATATTCATGCCAATATTCATAAAAAACTGTAAAAAGATAAGAAAAAAAGCAGCTTGGGCAAATATTTTTGAAAATGTTGAATCTGAGTTTTTATAAATTAGAAAAATCCGGTAAAAAAGGAAGCAAAAAGCGGCTATTATTACTGCTGAACCTATAAGCCCTAATTCCTCAGAAAGGGTAGCAAAAATAAAATCCGTATGACGTTCGGGCAAAAACCTGAGAGTCGATTGAGTTCCCTGACCAAAGCCCTTTCCTATAAACATTCCGGATCCAACTGCTATAACAGACTGAATAGCATTATAGGAAATGCCTAGGGGATCAACTTTTAAATGAGAAAATGTTAGAAGTCTTTCCCTCTGATACTCTTTTAAAAATCTAAAGAGGATAGGGAAAGACATTACTATTAGTAATAAAGTGACAAAGAAATATCTCAAGGGGAATCCGAAAGAGAACAACACTAATATCGTTACCAAAAAATAAATTATCGCATTTCCTAAATCCGGCTGAAAAAAAATTAAAAGAAAAATGGGAGAAAGCAAAGCTAAAATTAATAAAAACAATTTTATCGAATAACTGTTTTTACTTATCAAAAAAGAAGACAGACAAAGAGCAAGAAAGGGTTTAAGAAGTTCTGAGAACTGGATTCTAAAACCTAAAAATTCAAACCATCTAACAGAACCTCTGCTCTCAATCCCGATTAAGAGAACCAAAAAGAGAATTATTACTGAGGCAATGTAAATTAAAACGCTGTAGTTTTTAAGGGACTGGTAATTAATTTGAGAAAAAAATAAAAAGGCAAGGAAAGCTATAATCGAAAACAGAAACTGGGATCTAAATAATTCAAAACTTAAAGAAAAAATACCCGCAAGCCCTAAAATTAGAAGAACTAAGGCGGGTATAATTAAACCCAAATCTATTCTTAAAAATTGCCTAGTCATTTATTCGAAGAACCTCAAATGATCCCTTTTTAATATTTCGGACTAATCCCCTATCTCTAATATAGCTCTCCATATCTTTTGGCCAACTATTAAGAACCGCATCCACTTTTTCATTGGGTTTGGTTCCTATTTTTTTTCTTTCTTCTTGAATAAGCCTTACGATTTCTCTTGCCTCCCCCTCTTTTTTAAGCTCCGGAGTTATTTTGGTATCTAAGTCAACCTTAAGTTTTCCTCGTCCTATTTTAAACCCTACCTTCTTAACATTTAACTCATCCTTAATCAAATTTATTAAACCTTCATCCTTAATTGAAAATTGCCTGTCCGCCGAAGCCTTGGCGAAGGTGGAAAAATTGAAAATTGAAAATTTTTGAAGCGGTTGTCTTACTTTTAGTCCAAGTTCCTTTCTTTTTGCATGCCCCATCTCGCAGACTTTGCGAACAACATTCATTTCTTCCTCAAGTTTTTCATCAATTCGTGATCTATCTGCCTCTGGCCAATCAACCAAATGAACTGATTCCTCACCAGTTAGATTCTGGTAGATTTTGTCAGTCAAAAATGGCGCAAATGGGGCTAAAAGTTTACACACAGAAGTCAAAACTTTGTAAAAAGTTGAGTAACAAATATCCTTATCTTCTTTGTTTTTAGCTGTTGGCCCGACCCTATCCCGCGAACGCCTTACATACCACGTAGACAAATCGTTATAAATAAAATCAGAAATTAAATTCGCAGCTTTTGGCAAATTATAATGACCGATATATTTCGTCGAGTCTTTGATTATCTGATTAAGCCTTGAGATAATCCACTTATCTAAAACATTCCTAAGTTCATAATTATGGACTCGAGGCTCCCATTGATCAATAGCAGCATAAGTAACAAAAAAATTGTAAACATTCCAAAGTATTAAGAAAACCTTTCTTGTTACATCGCCAATAATCTCCTCTGAGATTCTAAGGTCTTCCGCCAGTGAGGCCGGGGAAGAAAGAAGAAGAAATCTTATGCTGTCTGCTCCGTACTTTTCGAAAACAAGTTCTAACTCTGGATAGTTTCTAAGCCGTTTGCTAAGTTTTTTTCCTTCCTTGTCAAGAACTATTCCATTAACTATGCAATTTTTAAAAGCCGGTTTATCAAATAAAAGCGTTGCCAAAACATGAAGCGTGTAAAACCAGCCGCGTGTCTGATCGAGTCCCTCCGCTATAAAGTCCGCAGGAAAATTTTTCTCAAACTCCTCTTTGTTTTCAAAAGGATAATGGTCTTGAGCGTAAGGCATTGATCCCGACTCAAACCAGCAGTCTAAAACTTCAGAAACTCTTATAGCCTCCCCTCCACATTTACATTTTATCTTTATCTTGTCGATAAAAGGCCTGTGAAGATCTGTAATTTTAACATCACCTATCTTTTTTTCTTCAAGTTCATTTAAAGAGCCTATAGGAATATATTTTTGACATTTTTTGCAGTACCAAAGGGGAATCGGCGCCCCCCAGAATCTGTTTCTTGAAATTGCCCAATCTTTTGCTTTTTCCAACCATTTGCCAAACCGACCTTTTTTAATATGGGCTGGCATCCAATGAATTTTTTCATTGTTCTTTACAAGTTTATCGCGAATTTCACTAACACTAATAAACCAAGTTGAGATAGCATAATAAATCAAGGGAGTCTCACAACGCCAGCAAAAAGGATAAGTGTGATAAATTATTTCCTCTTTATATAAAAGGCCTCTGTTTTTAAGATCTTCTGTTATCCGCTTATCTGCCTTTTTAACAAAAACGCCTGCCCAAGGCTTAACAGCATCAATAAATTCTCCCCTTTCGTTTACTACTTGGATTATTTGAAGATTTTCTTTTAAGCCAAGATTTAAATCGTCTTCTCCAAAAGCAGGAGCAATATGAACAATCCCCGTTCCATCCTCTGTACTTACAAAATTAGCTAAAAGAACTACAAAAGATTTTTTGTCCTTCTCGGGTTTAATAAATTCGTAAAGAGGTTTATAGGTTTTTCCAACTAAATCTTGAGTTTTTAACTCCTCTAGTATCTTGTATTTCCTGCCTAAAACGGAAAGTCTTTCTTTGGCCAGGATTAGTTTTTGATCGCCTGCTTGGACTTTAATATATTTAATTTTGGGATTTAACGCCAAAGCAGCATTTCCAGGTAATGTCCAAGGAGTTGTTGTCCAAACCAAAAGATATGTTTCCGGCTTATCTTTTAATTCAAACTTAACAAAAACTGATGGATCTAAGACGTTATCTTTGTATCCTTGATTTGTTTCGAAATTCGAAAGCGGAGTGCCGCAACGGGGACAGTAAGGCATGCTTTTAAAACCTTTATAAATAAGTCCTTTATCCCAAATTGCTTTGAAAACCCAAAGTATCGATTCCATGTAGAAAAGGTCCATAGTTGCATAAGTATTTTTTTTATCCGCCCATCGTCCCATCCGATCAATAGTCTTTTCCCACTCGGTTGTGTAGCGAAAAACAATATTTCGACAAGCGTCGCAGAATTTATCGACCCCCATTTCTTCGATCTGTTTTTTCCCCGAAATCGTAAATTCTTTTTCTACCTCATATTCAACAGGGAGTCCATGGCAATCCCACCCAAGTCTTCTTGGAACATAAAACCCCTGCATAGTTTTATAGCGGGTGACGGCATCTTTGATGGTCATTGCCAAGATATGACCATAGTGAGGAAGTCCCGTCGCAAAAGGAGGGCCATCATAGAAAGTAAATTTTTTTTCCTTTTTTCTTTTCTCTAGAGACTTTTCAAAAATCTTATTTTTTTTCCAATACTCAAGAATATCATGCTCAAGCTTTGGGAAATCTACTTTTGGAGATACTTGTTCAAACATGAGTTAATTCTAGCTTAAAATGGAGTTGACTTCAATAATACCTAATACGAAGGCTCGTTGCCCGGTTTCCATTTAATATTGCACCCAATACTTGGTTTTTGATTTTGATTGACAGGTTTATCGTTTAAAACTGCATCAATAGCTTCTCTTAGATCTTTACCTGTTACTGGTAAATTATTTCCAGGTCTTGAGCCATCAAGCTGTCCTCTGTAAACTAATTTTCTATTCTTATCAAAAAGAAAAAAATCTGGAGTGCAAGCTGCAGTATAGGCTTTTGCAATTTCTTGTGACCTATCATAAAGATATGGAAAACTAAAATTTAGCTCTTGCGCCATTTCCTTTAGGCTTTCAGGCGAATCCTCAGGATATGAGTTGATGTCATTTGCGCTTACTGCAATAATTCCTATATCTTTTTCTTTATAGTCGTGCCCTATTTTTGCAATTCCTTCTTTTACATGTTGAACATACGGACAGTGTCTGCAGATAAACATTATAAGAAGAGCCTTCCTTCCTCTAAAATCATCCAAAGATACAATTTCGCCTGAGCAGACATCTGGCAATTCAAAATTTGGAGCTAAGGTTCCCAATGCAAGCATGGTTGAAGGTGTAAGAGACATATATTTATTATATCATTTTCTAATTTATGGGCTTCATCGACAAAAATCGAAAATCGAAAATCGGGGACGGTCCTCGGAAAGATTGCTTTGACAGTCTAAAATTAAAGCACTTTAATTCCTCTGCCTTAAGAATGCGGGGATTCTTAAGACATCCCCCACTTTTGAAGCTAAAATCCTGCTAAAGCACCTTTTGAAAAGATTACTTTCTTAAGCATTCGAATTTAATTTATCAAAGAGGAAGCAGGAAGTCAATCTAAGAAAATGAGAAATCAAGAAAAGCAATCAAAATTAGATATTTTTCTCTATTTCTTCTTTTGTGAGCCCAAGTTTTTTTAGCTGCGAAATATAGCGACTTGCTGAGTGCGGGTCATAAGTTTTTCGACCGAGTTGAAATTGAAAAAATGGTCTAGAAGGGTCAGTTGAGATTCTGCTCTTCGGAGGATAATATTTAGCATGATGGCTTGAGCTAATACTATGAAAGGTGAAATTGAATTTCTTTACAAAATTTTCGAGGTCTCTCGAACCGAATGATTTCATTGTGGGTTATTATAAATTCGAAAAGCCTCTGAAGAGATAAATTTTTCAAAATATGAGGGGCTTTCCTCAAGCGTTTTCTCGTTAATATTTTTCTCTGGCTCTACCCTCACATACCTTATAGATTTTCTCTGTTCTACGGGAACGTCAAAATATACAAAGATTAAGTCATTCAGCAACTCATCAATCTGGAGTAGTGAATCAGATTCCGTAGATATATCGAACTCAGGCAATTCAACAATCCAAACCCCGCTTTTTCCCTTAAAATATCTGACTTTAATTCTTTCAGGAAGCATCACTTTGTTATCAACGAATACGGTTTTCATGGTACGTACATCGATTATACACATTTTTATCAAGAAATAATAGTAGTAAAGAAGAAGTGTTGAAGAATTGAATCTATATTTAAAAACCTCAGTGGGCTTTCGCACTAGCTGAGGCGTTTATACTTATCTTTATACACCGGTATCACCCCCACTTCTTGGCAAACTATTCTACCTTAAAAGTGTTACCGATGTATCTCAGCCTACTCAGATATTTTGAAGCTAAAATTCTACTTTACACCTAAATGAAAGATATTGCTTTTTAAGCCTTCAAAAAGAATTTAACAATTATTTAGAAGAAAGTCAATGATCTTGGTATAATTACTCATATGGATTAGCTCGCTTCTACCATAATAGCAAGAGCTTTCTGGGCAGGAGACAATATAGTTGATAAACTGCTCATTGGAAAGTATCTAAAAGATTCCTATGTCTTAACTTTATTTGCTGGCGTTTCCCCATTACTACTCTCTCTGGGAATATTCTTAATAAATAAACCTAGCTGGCTTGGACTTACCCCCATCTACTCCTTTTTCGTGTATCTTACCATCAGACTTCATTAAATATCCGAGAGAATACACAAAAGCGTGCTTTTTAAGATGGGCAAGTAGTTTTCTCTGGCTGCTGAATAATTTCTGCGTATGTTTCGTCCCATCAGTTCTTATTTTTCCAACATAATAGGTTGCATGGGTTATTTCTTGGTCTTTAGCAAGTTTTGTGGCAAATGCAGTAAAATCAAAATTGAGAAGATTATGAAGTTTTAAATCTTTCAGTTTAAAATAAAAATTACTCCCATCAATGAGGATGATACATCGTTTCTTGCTCATGAGAATATTATAGCAGTTCTAACCAAAAAAAATCCTGCAAAGACCTTTCGGTGTTGCAGGAGATTTTAGTAATAATATCTTATACTACTCTACCCTACTTTGCAATAGTCAATTTATGTCGCACAATCTTTTAATTCCTCTGTCTTAGAAATGCGGGGATTTCAAAGACGTCTTCCTCATCTCCTATGGGTTCTTCCTGGGGAGTTTGCGTAGCGGATACTCCCTCAGATTTTTTCTCAGGTGTTATAAACTCCTGAAGTTTCTGTCTTGTTGAATCAAATCCTGTTGCAATAACCGTAATTTTTATCTGATCATGCATGGTGTCATCAATTGTTGCTCCAAAGATTATATTTGCGTCAGGATCTGCTGCAGCTGCAATGATTTTTGCCGCCTCATCTACCTCGCTCATTGTAATATCCGGTCCTCCTGTTATATTAAACAGAACTCCCCTTGCTCCATCCATAGAGATTTCCAAAAGAGGAGAAGCAATTGCCGATCTTGCAGCAGCAGCTGCTCTATTCTCGCCAACCCCGGTTCCAATTCCCATAAGAGCAGACCCTGCCGATGACATAATTGTCCGAACATCTGCAAAATCAACATTAATAAGCCCCGGCATTGTTATTAGATCTGAAATCCCCTGAACACCCTGTGTTAAAACAGAATCCGCAACTTTAAATGCCTCAAGAAGCGAAAGTTTCTTATCCACAACATCTAAAATTCTTTGATTTGGAATAACTATAAGAGTATCTACTTTATCTTTTAAGTCCTCTATTCCGTCTTCTGCTACAACCATCCGTCTTGTCCCCTCAAACGCAAATGGTTTTGTAACAACTGCTATTGTTAGAGCTCCTACCTCTTTTGCAACCTCTGCGATTATTGGACCAGCTCCCGTACCTGTTCCCCCTCCCAATCCGGCTGCCAAAAATATCATGTCTGACCCCTCAAGAATATCTTTTATTTTTTCTTTTGATTCCTCAGCTGCCTGTTTTCCAATCTCCGGATCTCCTCCTGAACCAAGTCCTTTTGTTAAATTTTCTCCTATTTGAAGTTTTGTCGTAGATTGACAAAGAAGAAGAGCCTGAGCATCTGTGTTTACTGCTACAAAATCTACTCCCTGAATTTGCCCCTGATTTATCATAGAGGAGAGTGCGTTATTGCCTCCGCCGCCGATACCCATTACTCTTATCTTTGCAAAGTTTGTTGTTTGGGGTTTAATAAGCATGGCCGATATTATTTCATGCTAGCAAATAAGAATTTTTTTTGCAAGCCCCGAAAAAATCGCTCCGAAAAGCGTGTACGAACAGTAGTAAAAAGCTTTGCGGTAAGATTTATGGGGCAAGCCCTAACTTAGGGCATAAAAGACTTAATAAGATCTAAAACTTTAGAAAAAATTTTATTAAATCGTAAGTTAGGAATCTGAGGAACAGATATGCCAAAAGGCAGACCCGATTGAGGCTCAAGTGTTGAGCCATACACACAAAGACCAACTGCTGTTGCAAATGAAGGGTCTTGAATTTCATCTATTATACCCTTTATATTTGTAGGAAGGCCGATCCTTGCCGGCATTGCCAGAGTTCTTTTTGCACCCTCAACTATTCCCACTGTTCGCGCTCCTCCGCCTGTTATTACAATCCCCGATGGGGTCTGAGACCCGAAACCGCTTTTTTTAATTTCGAGTCCCACAAATGTAAAAATTTCATTAAGTCTTGGTCTAATAATGCCATCAATTAAAGTTTTTTTTGAAACTTTGTTTATTTCTTCTGTAAGATGCAGGGAGGAAAGATCAATTTCATCTGAGGATTTATGTAATGGCTCTTGATCCTCTTCTGCTACTTTTGCAATTCTTTTAGGAGGATTTGATAGGAAAAGTTTTATTTTTTCAGCGCTTTCCAAAGAAATTCTAAGCCCTATAGCCAAGTCGTTGGTGATGTGCCTTGCTCCGATTGCCAAAACAGAAGAATAAGCAACGGCGGAATCAACGTAAATTGAAATATCTGTAGTTCCGGCTCCCATATCCACAAGAATAACTCCCAACTCCTTTTCGGTATCCGATAAAACAGAGAGACTGCTTGCGTAACCGTTATAAACGACTCCGTCTATATCAACTCCTACTTCTGTTAGAGCCTTTTCTAAATTTCGTATTGCGGTTGAATTTGCAGAAATAATGTGAGTATCTACTTCAAGTCTTATTCCGCTCATGCCGACTGGATCTTTTATGCCTTCTTGCCCGTCTACTGTATAACTTCGGGGTAAAACATGAATAATTTCTCTGCTTGATGGCAAAGATACTGCTCTTGCAGCATCTATTACTCTTGCAAGATCACTTTTTGTAACTTCGCCTTCCGGCGCAGAGACAGCAACTACTCCCTTTGAATTTAGCGACTCAATATGAGCTCCGCCAATTGAGGCAACTACGCGGGAAGCCGAATATCCCGCCATCCTTTCTGCGGCCTCCAAAGATGTATTAATGGAACCAACAGCCTCTTCTATATCAACTATTTGTCCCTTTTTAATACCAGAGGATTTTGCTTCGGAAACTCCAAGGACATTAACTGTTGACTCGTCTGTTCGTGCAATAATTACTGCGATCTTTGATGTACCAATATCTATGCCAACAACTATTTTTCCTTCATTCATAGAATTAAAATTTTATAATAGGTTTATCAAACCTAAAATCAAGGCTTTTTATTCTTTTCCCTTCTATTGTAAGCCGATTGAATATGAGTTGTAAAGAGCTGATTTGAGAAGTTAAATCTTTTTTAGAAGATATAAAAATCTGGCCTCCATCTGAAAGCATTACAATGTAATAATCGGCTGATTGAGATATAGAAACAAAAGGCACTTTTGCATTTTTCAGCAAAGTTTCTAAGTTTGGAGTTTGAGACGATTTATTTTTTGCCAAAGGACTAATAATTGGCTTCTTAAAAAGGGACAGTGTTGGAAGAAAATACAATAAAAGGGCAGATAAAATTAACAGAACGAGGATGGGTAGAGCAATTTTAATAAAAAAGGACCTACCTTTTCTTTTTATTTTTCTAATACGCATTGTTTTACAACTTTTATTATTTTGTCTGCCGCATCTTCCTTTATTAAATCTTTAAGATTTTTTAAGTTTTTTTTGTACTCGTTAATTGACTTATGCATAGATTGAATATTTGATAATAGAACTTGTGGAGTTGCTTCTTTTTGCAAAATCATTCTACCAAGTCCAAGTTTTTTTAAAAAAAGGGCATTTTTTAATTGCTCATTGTTCTGGGAAAAGGGCAAGGGAATTAAAATTGCCGGTTTTTTTGTAAAAATAAACTCTGTTACTGTATTAATTCCGGATCTTGCAATCGCAAACTCCGCTTTATTAAGAATTCTTCCAACCTCTTGAGCGTCAATAAATTTATACAATGAATAATTATCTCTAAGTTTTTTGGGTAGTTTTTTATATAAATTATAAAGGCGTTCATAATCTTTGTATTCTCGGGAATCTCCCGTCTGGTGAATAATTTTAAAATTTACCAAAAGTTCTTGAATTAAATTCTCGATCAAACTGTTTAAAAAGTGCGAGCCGGAACTTCCGCCGGTCACGTAAATTAATGGTAAGTCCAACCCTGAACTCCGAACCCTGCCCGCCCCGCTTCGATTGTCGAGGCCGGGGAACCCTGAGCTCTGAATAATATCTTTTCTTATTGGATTTCCCGTTAAAATAGTTTTTCTTTTTGGAAAAAAATTAGCAGAAGATTTCCAAGAAATACAAATTTTTTCGGCAATTGGCGTACATATTTTATTGGCAAGTCCTGCTTCTAATGTTTGTTCGTGTAAAACAACTGGAATTTTTAAGAAAAATGAGGCGAAAACAACGGGAACTTGAGGATATCCTCCAAATCCCAAAACAACATCAGGCTTAAATTTCCTAAGAACAATAAAAGCTTTAAAAAAGCCGGAAGGTAATTTTAAAAGTGAAGGAATTGTGTTTTTTGTAAATTTTCTCTGAAGCCTCCCTGTTAAGATCTCTTCAAACGGAATTTTAAGACCTGCCTTGCCGGCAGGCAGGTTATTTATTGTTTTATATTCTAAGGACAACGATTTTTCCCCTTCAAACACATATTTTCTGCCGAAGAATAAGATTTCCCAATCTTTTGGAAGTGAATCCAAAACAGACAGCGCCGGAGATAAGTGTCCTCCAATTATAATAATTTTCATAAAGAAGATTGCTTAGAAATATTAAGAAGAATTCCAATTGCACAAAGATCAACAATAAGAGCAGATCCCCCGTAGGATATAAAAGGCAAAGGGATTCCCGTTAGAGGAAGGAGAACTGTTTGCGCAGATAAATTTATTATTATCTGCACGCCCAGGAATGCGGTAATTCCTCCTGCCAAAAGTTTTCCAAAATTATCTCTTGCCTTTGTTGCTATGAGAAACCCTCTCCATACAACTACGGCAAAAATAATAACAATAAAAGTTGCGCCAATAAATCCAAGTTCTTCTGCAATAATTGCAAAAATAGAGTCTGTAGTCGTTTCCGGTAAATATGCATATTTTTGTAGAGAATTTCCAAGACCGACTCCAAAAATACCTCCCGACCCAAGTGCAATTAAAACCTGCTTTACATGATAAGATGATGACTCAATTGACTGATTGATGTTAAAAAAAGATTCTAATCTTTTTAGACGGTAGGGAGATATTCTAATTAAAATAAATCCAATTGTTAAAACTGCAGGAATAAGGCCCGCAAAGTATAAAAGGTTTCCTCCAGACAAAAAATAGACAATAAAAGCTTCTGAGAGAATAACAACAGCTGTTCCCATATCTGGTTGTAAAATAACAAGAAGTATAATAAGCCCTAAAAGAAGTAAAAATGCCCCAAGTCTCCCCTTTTCTTTTCTTGATAACCATGATGCAAGATAAATTGCAAGGGCGAGCTTTACAAATTCTCCCGGCGCAAGCAGAAAAAATCCTGTATTTATCCATCTTTTTGCTCCAAGAAGGTAAACTCCGACTCCGGGAATAAATACAAGTATTAAAAGGACTAATCCAAAAAGCAATATTGGAAGCGATAAGTTATATAATTTACGATAATCAAAATAAGAAAATAAGGCAAGAAATACAAATCCTAATACCACCCAAACTATTTGACCTTTTATGTAGTAATACTTATCGAAAAAATCTCTGAAGGCTACAAAAGAAGAAGCATCGTATATCATAAAGAGTCCAAATAGAGTTAGGAAAATTACAGAAAAAAGAAGAATTATGTCTATTCTCTTCATTTAATAAAAGCTATATAAAGACCCAGGATGGCAAAGAAAAATCCTAAAAGCCAAGCCCTCATAACAATCTTTGGTTCATCCCACCCGATTTTCTGAAGATATAGATGAAACGGTGAAACGGGCAGTATTTTTCTTCCCAAAAATTTCTTGCTGAGAATTTGTATTAAAGATGATCCGATTTCTATTACGAACACTCCTCCTATAAAAGCCAGGGCAATTATTTTTCCCGTTAAAAGACCAATAACAGCAAGAACTGCTCCCAGTGATAGAGAGCCAACATCTCCTAACCAAATTCTTGCCTTATAAATATTAAAGTACAAAAATGCAGCTAAGCTTCCCATAAGAACCGCAATAAAAATTCCAAGGGATTCATCTAGTTGGTTTCCGGAGATTGCTAAAAATGCTCCAAGACAAATCAAAAGAAGACCGCAGGCCAAGCCGTCTAAGCCGTCTGCTATATTAAATGCATTTGTAAATGAGACGATAACAAAAGCAGCAAAAGGAATAAAGAGAAAACCTAAACTTGCTAAGCCAAACCCTTTTATAAAAATAAAATTATATCCTAGTTGAGTAAATAAAATAGATGCGATAATAAAAGCTAAGACCCACTGAATTAGAAATTTGTATCTAAAACGAAGACCAAAAAAAGATTTTTTTTTACCATTTATGAGTTTTTTTAGATCATCATAAAACCCTAAAGCACCAAAGGAAATAAAAGTGAAAAGAAGTACAAATATTTCCCAGAGATTTGAAGAAGTACTTAAAATTCCATATGACCAGAGAGAAAGAATTGCAACAACAAGAATGATCAAAAGCCCTCCTCCAAAAGGAGTCCCTTCTTTCCAGCTGTGAAGCTTATCAAAATAGGGAGTGGGCTTATCAAAAATATCGACAGTTTTTTGCTTTTGCCTTCTTATTTTTAATTTATATAAAAAGTCAATAAAGGGGATAAGGAGAATAAAGGTTATAAAAAGAGAAAGGAGCATCAGCCCCAAAATTTGCGCCATAGGGATATATTATACTCTCCCGCCGTTCTTTGTTCAAATTCATTCCCCTCTCCACAATCCACAATCAATACCTAGTTACCCTTAGCTAGTCACCCCGCTAGTCACCCCAGGGGTGTCTTTAGCTTGACACCCCAGGAATTGAACTGAAAGCTGGGCTATGATCATTCGATAATCAAATCTCTTACTAAAGCTAATTCTCTTTGATAACCTACTTGATCTGCAACGAATTTGATATAGTTTTCCGCAGATTTAAACATACCAAGTAAAAATTTTGTATTGACAAATAAGTCTTTATTCTCATAGACATAATTAGGAAAAGATGTCAAAGGATAATCTTTAAGCTCGTTGAATTTGATAAGATATGCAGTTACCGGATTTAAATGAATGTATCGCGACACATGAACAAATTGTTCATCTGTTTCTACTCTTTTTGCCTTAAAGGAGTTTTGAAATAATGCTCCATCTCGATCATTTTTGATATTAAACACTTTAGCAAAACTATTTTGAAAATTAGAAACGAATCGAGCAAGCCCATTATCTCGGAGCTGCTTTACTAAAAAGTGGTAATGGTTTGGCATTAATGAAAACGCATAAATTTCAATAAGCGGGGATTGATCTTGTAAGGAAAGGCGATAGTCATTCTTTAGATCTTCAGTAAGGGTTTTAAATTTTGATAATCTCAATTTTTGGGGGAAGCGGTAAAATTCAACAATTTCTTTGGCTTTCCTAAAGTTGATCCTTGAAGAAAAAATATTTTCCTTGGCAATTGAACGATTAAACACATGGTAAATTTCATTAGTAGCTAAAATCAAATTTCGCTTAGGCACATACCTATCCTAAGCCAATAATCCTTAGGTGTCAATAGAAAACCACCCCTGGGGTGATTAGGGATGGGGTGTCTAAAAGCAAAATTCATCGTCTTCCATAGGTCAGAGGGCTCGCCCTGTTTACCCTGAGTCGAACTCGAAAGGAGCGAAGCCGAAGCGCAGAAATATTATAAGATTATAGCACTACGGACAATTTGCCGCAATGACCTGCTTCTATAATATAAGTCTGTCGGATAGTTTTCATTCTTTTTTGGTATATTAGAAAAATCCCATAAATTCAAGACAAAAATAAGATTGACGTTTTTTTATATATTTACTATATAGTTTGTCTATCTTGACAGCCTTTCTTCTTTATTACTTATAATAGTAAAAATTATAAGACGTATCTAAAGTATATTCCGACCGCAAACGGAGGAAGATATGAAAGCAATAAAAATACTTTTATTATTAAAAAGCCTAGTATAAAATCCAGGCTTTTTTTGTGGTTAACGAAGGATCTGCCCCCTTCGATAACCAAAGAAAAATACAAAAAATGTTTAACATAATAAACTCACGAGTTTTACTTTCAGGAGCAACAATAATTGCCGCAGCAGCGGTTATAATCGGTGGAGCTTTCGCGTTTTTTAGTGATACCGAAACTTCCCAAAACAATGCACTGGTTGCAGGAGAATTAGATTTAAAAATAGACAACACCAGCTACTACAACGGGGCACCAAACAGTGGTACCTCCTGGCTTTCAGACGACCTTCCAGGTCACCTTTTCTTCAACTTTGATGACATCAAGCCCTCTGACTTTGGTGAGGATACCATTAGCCTGCTAGTTCAAAATGATGCTTGGGCCTGTATGAATATCACTCTTACCAAAAATGACGATAATAATTGTACCGAGCCTGAGCTTCTCGATGATCCAAGCTGCACTGATCCTGGAGCGCCCGGAAATGCCAACTTGTTTGACGGAGAACTTAGTGGATTAATTAATTTTGCTTTCTGGGCTGACGACGGAGATAATGTCTATGAACTCGACGAAACCATTTTCAAAACCGGCACTGCTTCTGCACTCTTCAACGGAGACAATTGGACTTTGGCCGACTCAAGCTCAAGCATTTGGCCTACTCCTGGACCACTTCCCGGAAATGAGACTCGTTATATCGGAAAGGCATGGTGCTTCGGTACTTTGATCCCAGCACCAGTTCTTGCTCCTGGCAATAATGATCCTACCGTCAATTCAGGCTTTGTTTGCGATGGCTCAGCAACAAACAACGCCTCACAAACCGACTCACTTGTGGGAAACATAAGCTTTAGC
>Ga0209541_10002254_pt1 | contig 36772 bp, 37 predicted proteins | sample RifCSPlowO2_01_FD_184027 | JGI IMG/M metagenome (GOLD analysis project Ga0209541, IMG submission 184027) | Groundwater microbial communities from Rifle, Colorado - Rifle CSP2_plank lowO2_0.1 (SPAdes) (version 2) | ecosystem: Environmental > Aquatic > Deep subsurface > Groundwater | place...
TGTATACCCCAAGCTAGCTCCAACCAAAGCTGAAACATCGCTGAAACGGCCTTGTTCGGTCGAGCCTAGGACAACCACAATAATCGGGCGTCCCATCGATGAGTCAAAGGCTACAGCTAGATTTCCGCCGGCCAAGGTCGTATAGCCGGTTTTAGAAGCAATGAGGTTCGGTATATCGCCCAGTCCGACATTTGTATTTTTTGCCTGATGAATTTTGTTGGCAGAACGAATATTCAAATTTTTATATTTTGTTGCTTCCAGAATATTCGGATGATTTATAAGAATGTATTGTAAAAGTTTAGCCACATCGATAGCCGAACTGTATCCTCCGCTCATGGAACCCACATCCAAACCGCTCTCATTTATAAAATATGTTTGCTTCAGGCTAAGTTCTTGAGCTTTTATATTCATTTTGTTTACAAAATCTTTGCGTCCCAGATCGTAATCCTGGGTCTCTAAGTCCATCGCTCCCACTACGGACGCGATTGACCTGGCGCCGTCATTTGATGAGACAACCAAAGAAAAATCAAGTAAATCTTTCAGTCTCCATGATTCGTCCGCTAAGAGACCTGAATCTCCCTCCTCGCGCAGGAATTCTTTTTTGACGGTTATGTTGGAATTCCCCGACACTAGTTCTATGGCTGTTAAGGCCATCATCAGTTTGGTGACAGAAGCCAACGGTAACTGAGCAAATTCATTTTTCTTGAATAAGACTCTATCTCTAAAAACATCGAAAACATAAACTGCCTTAGCTTCTATTTTTAGATTATCGAAGACTTGAAGGTTCGTTGTTGCGGATTGTTTTTTTACTTGCTGTTTATATGTGGAACGGGTATATATCAGAAAAACCATCAAAATAATCAACAAAACAACCACACCGTTAAGTACGAGGAGTGCTTTTGAAATCGGTTCTACTTTTTGTTCATTGTTGAGGGTCGTCATTTTCCTCTACGGCTTCCTCGGTAATTTCCAGCTGTTTCCGGCTCTCCTCATATTCCGGTAATTCGGATATGGAACCGAGGCCTAGGAATCGCAGAGTATCCATAGTAATACTATACCCTACCATACGACCATCCGTATCACTATTTTTTCTCTCAATAAGTCCGCGAAGAAGTAGGTTTCGGAGGGCATACTGAGAATTCACACCCCTTATATATTCGAGCTCTTTTTTGGACACAAAACCCTTGTAGGCAATAATGGAAAGTGTCTCTATGCCGGCTCGGCCCAAATCTCTTTCGCGGTCTTCTTTTATTATCTTTTCGATCAGTCCGGATAGTTCCGGCGCAGTGACCAGCATTATTTCATCTTCATGTTGTACAAGCCTCACTCCTCGTCCCGAGAGTTCGGAGCTCAGTTCCACAACTGCCGATTCGATATCTTTTTTAGAAACTTCCAGAACCTTCGACAAATACACCAGACTTATGGGTTCGGCAAGATAGAACAGCGCGGCCTCTAGCTTGGAAATTAAATCTTTAGTCATTGAAAATTGATTGAAAATTTTAAATTAAAAATTGAAAATTGTTTCAGTATCTCGGTACTGAAACCGTCTGATTTTCCATCTCTATATCGTGAAAATCTTTATCCTGACGCACTTGTATGATTCCCTGCTTGACCAATTCTAGCATAGCTAGAAAACTGACTATAACATTTACTTTTTCGGCCTTGCCTATACCGGAGAAATCCTTAAAACTCATTTTCATATTTTCTGTGATTCGTTTGGTCAGACTTTCTATGGTCTCCTCGAGAGAGATAACCTTCTGTACGATGGCTTTCGGCACAGACTCTTTCTTTGGTATTTGAAAAATGACGGATTGAATAGTCTCGTGGATTCTTGCTACCGAAGTATTTTTATCCGGCGTAAAAACGATAACTTTTTCTTTCGAAGGTAACCGTAGGTACTCGACATGTATTCCAAACCTCTGGCGTAGGTGTCTGGAAAGAGCTTTGTATTTCTGGTATTCCGAGAGTCTTTTCTGCAAATCATCTATACTGTGCTCCTCTTCTTCGGATAATGTAAGCGTCGGCAGTAGCGACTTTGATTTAATCAGAACGAGGGTTGATGCAATCAAAATAAAATGCGCAGAGTCGGCTATGGGAAAATCTCCGAGACTTTTTATATAAGCGATATAATCATCCGCAACTTGGGCTAGTGAAATATCGTTTATAAAAAGTTTCCTTTTTTCAATTAGAGAAAGGAGGGTGTCTAAAGGTCCCTCAAATATATGTGTTTTGACGTTGTAAGTAGAATCCATCAGGCAAATTATATCAAAATAGATTTTTTATTGCATTTAATGTAAAATTTGTAAATGTCTCTCGAACATGCTCCAACTGGTTTGGGTAACGAAGCACTCGTTGAAAATAAAGATTTTTTACCCATGGTTCCGGTAAAAAACAAAGTGGAATGGGTTGATAAAGATGTACATCTTCCATTTAGCCTTGAAGTCGGAGAATCAACACCAATAGGTATGTTTCTGTCCCCCGCTCCAGAAAAAGGCGAGCATACATACGAACTGGAAGTTGAGCCTGACCACGGCCGAAGCGGTATGTTGGGACGAGTTATTTTTCAAGATAACGAAGGTAGACTATATAGAGATATAGACCTAAAAGGTATGGGTTATATTTCTTTTCCGGAAACAGGAAAGCCTCCTATCGTGGATAAAGTAGCCATAACCAGTGCTATTCGTGGAAGAGCTGAGGGTATTCAAACTATAGGCAGAGCATTACTTGATTTGCGCAGAACAAAACTTTTTCTTGGCCTCGGAATAAGGACTCAGAGAATACTGGCTATGATTCGGCTTAACGAGATTATAGGAGAACGCGGGGAACACATATCTATCGCTGATGCTAGAAGAAAAAAGATACTGAACGCCGGAGAAGAAGATGAACCGGTGGTTATGGTGCGCGCATATGGCACACGTGGACGTATTTCCGAAGTAGCAAATACGGAATCCAGCATAGCTAAAACAAAACTGGAAGACGCGAGAAGGTTGGTCGCTCAAGAATTAAAAATAGACCCTGAAGACTTAACTTGGGGAAAATACTTAGGGTGGTTTATGGAATCTATGGGAAAAAATATTGGACGAATGCACGGTAATGGTTGGATTCATAGTTTTCTGACCGACCATAATATGACTCTGGATGCTCGAGTTATCGATTTGGACTCGGTTCAGCAACTAACAAGTAAAAAAATAAAAGGCACCCCTAGAGGAATGGCTAAAGACCTGGCAGATTCCCAAAAATACCTATCGGAGTTGTGTCTAGAAGTAAATAAAATCGGCCATCTTTCTGACTCAGACGAGAAACTTACTGAAAATATGCTCGAAATATTTCGAAGGGAATACCGAGAAGAATATGAGAAGGTCCAGATGACTGCCTAAGGATTCACTAAATTTTACGGGTTCAACCTTTTTACATCGCGAGGGAGGTAAGTAGCTTCTCGCACATTCGGCAAATCAAGAATTTTCATAATAAACCGTCCTGGACCAATACCTGCACCACCATGAGGAGGACATCCGTATCTGAAAAAGTCTATAAAGAATTTATGAGACTCGAGCGACATACCCTTCTCCTCCAGTTGCCTAGTCAAAATATCCGGCCTATGTTCACGCTGAGCCAAAGTTGTAACTTCAATCCCTCGATACAGTAAATCAGCCCGACGAGAACGGTCACTGCCTTCTGTGAGGCGCATGTGATAGAAAGCACTTTTTGACTTGTGATATTCAGTGATAAATACGAATTCGTGATTATGTGTCTCTTTTACATAATCGCAAATTGCCCGCTCTTCTTCTGGGGACAAATCATGCTCTTCTCCGCTTGGAACACCTCGGTCACCAAGAATTTTCTTTGCTTCCAGCATCGTAATACGTGGAAATGGTCGAGACGGGATAGAAATATTTAAGTCGGAGAACTTGTGAAGCACAGCGGTAAATCCTTCTACTATCATTCCCTCCTCAGCATCCATCACATCGGTGTGGGATTCGATAAAAGACATTTCGAAATCCCACCCCGTGAATTCTGTGAGATGACGGGTAGTAAAAGATGGTTCAGCACGGAAAACTGGCGCAACCATAAAAACCTTTTCGAGACCGGAGGCCATACCCATTTGCTTGTAGAACTGTGGCGACTGCGGAAGGTACGCCTTGCGATCAAAATAATCCACAGTGAAAACTTCTGCGCCAGATTCTGACTGGGTCTGAAGGAAGTTTGGTGGATAGAGCTGAATAAAGTTGTTTTCGTCCCAGTACTTCCGAAAACCCTTCTCGAGTTCCGTCCAAACCTTAAAAATCTTTGCCTTTTCCGGTTTTCGTAAATCAAGCCATCTATAATCAAGTCGTGTTGGCGCTTCTGTTTCTTCATCACTTCCCTTCACAACAACCGGAATAGGAAGTTCTGGATTAGCGACGGAAAGAATCTCTATATCTTTTACATTTATCTCAAATCCTCCGGGCGCTTGTTTAGCCTCTTTCACTACCCCAGTCAAAGTCACGACCGACTCATGCGACAAGGCTTTCGCGGTCTCAAACGCCGGACTCGAAGCTTCGATCACGGTTTGTATCACTCCAGTGATGTCCCGAAGAACCAGAAAAATGATCTTGCTTTGCACTCGTTCTGTCTGAACAAACCCGGAAACAGAAATTTCCTGTCCTACTGACCCGCCAATGTCTTTATTGTATGTTCTTTTCATTGTGTATAAATCGTAACATATTTGTTAATCCAGACCAACTTCTTAGAACTCAACTGCCACAATACTACTATAGTTTTAATTTTTAAATCCTTTTAAACCTTATGCTTTTTCTAATATACACTTAACTCTCCCGGCCGTGTATACTAAGTGTATTGATGAGTTTAAAGCAAACCGAATATTTTGCGGAAATTTTTATCATTCTCCATACTATCGACTATTAAATACAGGAGGTCTTTGCCAATACTAAAATCTGCCTTCAACAAACTTATGAGATCTTCGCAGTCGTAGGGGTAAACCCAAACGCTCTGTTGGACTTTAACAAAACCAATATGCAGTAGCGTTTGTCGTACTTTATCCCTGACCAGTCTTTTATATTCTGGAATATCAAAAATCAACATTCGCCATCGGCCATCCCACTTCTTTGGTTTCTCTATTTTCCAATCATTCAATTCCACCCTATTCAACTCCTCCTCTCCTCTTTTTGTGATTTTTAGATGCTTGTCTTCGTATACTAGAAAGCCCTTTTGGACGAGTTTCTCCTGTGCCCGCTTAATGATTTCTTTCTGCCTTCTTTTTGGGTTAAGGCCAAAAGATTTCAAAAGCTGGATTGTATTGGGGGCTACGACCGCTACGGCTAGAAGCCCTGAAATTGCTATGGCAGACAAAACTGCTTTCTGAATATCCTGTCGCTTATTTCTTTTTTTGAAATCTCTTTCTATATTCCCCATCTTGATTATCTGTACACTTATGTGCACTTAATATTATATTCAATACTCATAGTATACACTAACTTTTACGACCGTGTATGTTAAGTGTATTAGTTAATTATTATTTTTTAAATCTCTTGGCTTGAAGATTGTACAGCTCAGCGTAGAGGCCCTTCTTAGCCATCAGCTCTTTATGATTACCCTCTTCGATCAATTTCGCTTCATCAAGAACAAATATTTTGTCACAGGCAGATATTGTAGAAAAATCATGAGAGATAAGAAGTGCAGTAGTATTTTTATCCAGGCTTTCTATCGAATCAAAAATTTTTGATTCGGACTCGGCATCCACGGACGCTGTAGGTTCGTCCAGAATCATAATCATACCTTGCCTATACAGAGTTTTAGCGATAGAAAGTTTCTGTCTCTGACCCTTTGACGGCTCTTTACCGCCGAATTCCACACCCAACTGATGCTCATATTTCCCTTTCCATTCTTCAATAAATGTATGTGATTGACTAGTATGAGCGGCTTCAATAACTCTTGTTAGATTTGTTGGCTTATCCGGTCGACCGATAGCAATAACGTCTTTCACTAGGAAGTCATAGGTGGCATAGTCCTGGAACATAACTGCCAAATATGACCACCATTCTTTCGTTGCAATCTCTCGCAAATCAACGCCATTTATCAGTATTCTTCCTTCGGTGGGATCGTATATCCGACAAAGAAGCTTCACTAGGGTTGTTTTACCGGCACCGTTATTCCCCACCAATCCAATATTATCTCCCGCCCGCAGTGTCAGATTTATTTTTTTCAAACTGTATTTATCCGAATTATGATATTTGAAACTGACATTTTCAAAAACAATTTCTGGCGCGCTGGATAGTTTAAGTTGTTGCGGATTTTCTGACTCAATAATTACCGGTTTTGTGTTCATGAACTCAATCATGTCTTTAACAATAAGATGATTTTCGTATTGACCCGACACGGTTTCAAGTAGGCTACCGATAGAATTACGTACGCTAGAAAGTGTGGCCATCATGTAGACCAGTGTACCGACCGGGGTCTCCCCTGCTATAACACTCTTCATAATCAATACCAGACCTCCGGCAAAACCAGCCAAAGAAAGCAGGTCAGTTAGAGATGTGTGCCATAATCTATTTTTCTCCAGACCTAGTTGGACTTTTGCAAAATCCGAGAAAATCTTTCTTATCCAGGAAAGTAGTTTATTACCGGATTGTAAAAGTTTGGTCTCAATAAGAAGGGTTTTGTATTGTAAATGTTGTCGTAAATCGCTGAGCCGTCTTTGTTCAGGAGAATCTTTTGACCAAATGCTCCAGGATTTACCGGCATATTTGATATCCATAATAAAAGCAGGGATGGCCGCAGCGATTACTATAAAATATATCGTTGGATTAAAATGTATGGCGAGAACGGTACCGACAATAAGACTGGCCGATTTACCGACAATATCGATTTGAGCGGAGCCGAGTTGGTGGAGAGGACTTGGGCCATTTCTGAAAGTCCTCTGAAGTAAATCCTGAAACTTTGGGTCTTCGTAATTAGCAATGTCAACCTCCTCACGCATTTTTAAAAATTCCAAATCAACCTCCATTTGCAATGTAAGCATGCGTCGTCTGCCAACATAAGCTCTTATATTACTCAGTATCGCCGGCATGGCACTTACAAATGCGTAAAAAGCGAGCACATACCAAACATTTTTATATAAACCACTTTGTGCTCCGCTAACGATGAGATTAACCAGCCAACCAAGCAAAAAGGAACTGGCGTAGGGTAATGAATTTTCAATTACTACCAATACTGACATCAAGACAGTACCGCCCGGTGCAAACCGAAAAGCATAGCCAAGAGCAAAGCGTACACTTTTTAGATAACTTAGAATACTTTTCATTTCTATCGCATAGAATTAAACATTCTCGTATTCTCGAGAATACAAGAATGTTTTTTAATATAACTTAACCCCTACCGCTTCCCTCACCTGCTCCATTTTCTTTTCGGCTTTTTGTTTTGCTCTTTTACCACCTTCTTTGAGGACATCCAGAACGAATTCTCTGTCTGCTTCAAGTTGTTTACGCTTTTCCCGTAGAGGTCCTATAAAGGCCTTTAAATCACTAATCAGGGCCTCTTTTAAGGCCTTGTATTGGCCCTTATTTGCCTCGTAGAGAGGTGCTAGCTCAGCCTCGCTCCTAAAGAGCTTATGTATGGCGTAGACGTTCTCAGGCCTATCTCCTGACGAGTCGGTAACAATGGACATGACAGCCTTTTCGATCTCCGTATCCTCGGCGAAAAGTGGAATAGTGTTGCCATAACTTTTGCTCATTTTTCGTCCATCAGTTCCTAGTACGACGGCAACTTCTGGCATTATTTTTACATCAGGTAATTTAAAAACCTCTTTTCCGAACACGTGATTAAATTTTTGCGCAGTATCGCGCGCATATTCAACATGTTGCTTCTGATCTTGTCCTACAGGCACAACATCAACATCATAAATCAAAATATCCGAGGCCATGAGCATCGGGTAGTTAAATAACCCGACTGTCACTTCCCTACCATTGGCAACTGCATCTTTGTAAGCATGAGATCTCTCAAGATATGGCATCGTTGTGATAGTGTCGAAAATCCAGGTTAGTTCTCCGTGTTCGGGAATATCGGATTGTTTGTAAATCAGAGACTTGTTCGGATCCAAACCGAGAGCGAGATAATCCAAAGCCAAGTCGACTATCTGTTGCTCCATCTCTTTTTTATCTTGTATAAAATTGAGTGCGTGATAGTCAGCAATAAAAAACATGGATTGATAATCCTCCTGCATGTCCACAAATTGCTTCATTGCCCCGAAATAGTTGCCGATATGCGGTCGACCCGTTGGCTTCACTCCTGAAAGTAAGACTTTTTTAGACATAAGATTATTGTAGCAAACTTTTTATAAAACGGAAAAGCTTCATGCGGGTGAGGCACTCGGCCGTTCCGCATGAAGCCCTATTTTTACTGCGCTCTAGGAAGCTTGATTTCCACTTCCTGTGTGATGATCTGATCGAGTGTGGCTTACATGGTGAGCCGGCTGTTCCGCTGGCCGGCAGTAGCCTGCTGGAAAACCCGCTGCTCGTTGCTCGTGGCCGGTGCTGGCAGAGAAGCCATGAGGCGACGAGTGGCCTCGTACTTCATGTGCAGATGCCGATACGCCATGATGCATTTCGGCTTCCCGTCATGTGTAATCAGCACGACGCCGTAGGCTCGGAAGAACTTCACATTGTATCCGAGCCGCTGACGCCACTCACCGAGAACCGGCTTCGCGACGCCGATGTTCACCAGCTTGCTCACGAAAAGCCGGAAGTACGCGGCGAAATCTTTCGGGGTCGTCTCGGGAAACATCCCCCGGACGACGGCCTCAAATTTCGCCTCGAACCCGCCCGCCTGACAGACCTCCAGCAGGTGGCGACTCTCATCCGTCAGTATCACGACAGCTTCTTCCTTGCGGTCACGAAGGTGCATCTACGACTCCATTTTCTGAAATTGCCCGCGGACCCAATCCGCGTCCGGATGGATAATAACACGATATAGCCACCTTTGTCTATTCCTTCTTCATATAGCAGATCCAAAAGTTTCGTTTATAACTCCTATCGTTCATGCGAGTGTAACTAGTTTTCTTTTCCAGTTTCAAAATCTTGAAATACTTATCGTAGGTTTTAACGAAATCGTCTTTTGCCCATACCCGCTCAACAACATTCATATCCGGCATTATGTAAGTATCTTTTTCTTTTCCGGGAAAATGCTTCAGCAAATGCTTGGCATTCGCGTCCCCATCTTTACACAAAGCTTTTACAAAAAAATATCCGCCACTTTTCAAAACCCGATGTGTTTCGGCGAGATACACTTCCCTCTCAGCTTCAGTAAGAGAGTTTGAAGATGTAATATCCAAAACAATATCCTGCGAATCATCCCCGACCGGAAACTTCTCGCCAATACTTTGCATAATGTACGATATATCGTACATTATGTGATCTTTGGAATTTTTAATATTTTCCTCCGCAATTTTTATTGCTGTTTCTGATATTTCAAGCCCTAGAACTTTACAGCTAAATTCAGCAAAGTAAAAACTATTCCTGCCTGTTCCCGAGCCTAAATCTAAAACTCGGAGACCTTCTAACACAACACCTTCTTCTTTTCGTAAAAATTGCACAAAACGCACCACATCCGACTGTGGTTTATTCTCCTTTGTTAGAAACTTCGAATTCCTGTATTCGTTTTCCCAAACTTTTTCTTGTGTCATGTATATGTAACGTTATTCTGGTATTCTGCAGAATACCAGAATACTTTTTTATTTATAAAATCTTTCTTTCATTTCCAGGGCTTTTTGCATAATCAAATCCCCAACCTCTCCCCAATCAAAGTACTCTTTATAATCAGCGGGGTCTATCAACTTCATCTCTATCACCTCCCCTTCATCCGGATCGGAAATAAAATCTCCGTGTGGTTCGACAATACAAAACGAGCGGATTTGGCGAAGGATTTTACCGTTCTCATACGCGTCCTGGAATCCAATGACTTCTTGGTGTAACACTTTCATATTTGTCTCTTCTTTTATCTCACGAACCATCGCTTCTTCGTAAGTTTCTCCTGGGTCTATGCCACCACCAGGGGGAAGCCAGTAACCTTTAACTTGCGAATAAACCATGACCATCTTGTCTTTATAAAAACAAAAGCCTTTTATACTGTTTAAAATACGACCCTCTATGTTCAGTAGTGGATCTTTTTCGTCAAAATAAACCGTGTCCAGTATTTGTCCGGAACGATTCATATATTTAAATTTGATTGGCATTTTAATTCTTGGGAAGCTCCAAATAAAATGTTGAGCCTTTGTCCCTACCCGCCGATTCAAACCAAACCTTTCCACCATGCGCCTCAACAACATTTTTTACGAATACCAAACCATACCCTGTAGCATTAACATTAACCCTGAGAGAATCCGCCCCTCGACCACCGGATTTGAAAAGTTTTGGCTTATCAGCTTCGGAAATACCGAAACCGGTATCTACCACTTTCATTAGCACCGCTGTGCCTTTTTGCGACAAAATAACGGAGATGCTACCGGTTGGGGTATAATTTACAGAGTTATCAATCAGGTTCTTTATCGCTTCTCCGAGTTGGAGAGTATCGCCCATTATAGTGTACTCTCCGGGCTCAATCGTCAAGCTATACTTCAAACCTTTTTGCTCGACAAATTCTTTCTGTTTGGCGGAGATATTTTCAACGGCAATTTTCATATCCATAGGTTTTTTGTCATATTGCAACTGACCACTTTCGGCCGAAGCGCCACGCAAAATACTCTGAACATAGTTCACGCCGACATTCGCCTCATCCAACCCTTTCTCCAGAAGCGGCTTTGAGTCTAGTGGCATCGCACCATAATCGTCCGTCAAAAGTTCAGCAAAAACATTTTTGATATTACCAAACCTCCCCTTGATTTGATGGTTCATGAAATGGATAAGGCTTGATTGGCCTTGGTTAGCTTCCTCCAAAGATTCACGGAGGACCACTTCCTGTCTAACTCCACGAACAAGAAGAATCCCGAGAATTAAAAACAAAATCAATGATATTCCTATCACCGCGTATATATAATAAATATCTCGTATGAAAAACAATGAAACGAGAATAAAACCTTGAGACACGAGCAACGCTTGGGTACCAAGAAGTTTTATATTAAACGCCTGGAAATTAACAATTATATATGCCATAGATCCCAAAAATACAACCATACCAATCGGACCAATAAGGTTTATTTGGTATGTTTTAGTCAACTCTCCGGCAATATTGGAAATGGTGAACATGGACAAGAAAATAACCGAGTATATCCCTATGATAAAAATTTGTGACCGAGTTTTTTTGTCATCTGTACTTACATATTTCTTATAACATATGTACACTATCGCAAAAATAGCCAGTATTTCCAGTACATAAATATATGTCCACAACAATCCCAGTACACCCCCACAATCATCTTCGGTTAGATAAAACTGCTTAACATTATATATTGTAGGTAAAAATACTATAATCGGAGTAATGGTAGCGGCTGATACAAGATATATGGTCTGAGAAACTTTCTCATTACTTAAAAACAAATACAAAAAAACGACGACCAATATACTAATTATTGGCTCAAACAAAGCATTGAGTTGCCAAGAAAACATCTGATGAGAGACACCAACACTGGTCCATTGGAATATTGCGTTCAAGATAAAACCGGCAAAAAATAAACTAATTAGTAACAAAAAGAAACTACGAATGGACTTTCGATCTTTTATGAAAACAAACAACGCGAAAAAGATGGAGATGATTATTATTGGTATATAGGCGTAATATAGAAGTCTGGGGATACCAGGATCTAGGGAGTAAAATATAAATTTGGGGGCTTCCCATGGGCAAAACATATAATTATTTATTTTTTTGAATATTTATAAATTCTTTCAATTTTGGAGAGAAGAATGGATATTTCCCGCCATCTTTCATTAAAATCTTCCAGTCATTTCCGGTAATTATCTTTCGGCACTTTTCTGACCCGCAGAGACAATTCATTTTAAAATCCGGATTATGCTCGTCATAACCGTAATCCCACGAAAGCTCCTCTCCTTCATCTATATTTCTTATGGCAACAAAATCGTACGAATCATTGAAGCCTATGTTCGGGTTGCAACTGTGATTCATATACCAAGCAATAGAAATACAGTTCAGGTCTGTAGGAATATCAAATCCATCCGGCCCAGACGGACAAAAACCAAGTATTTTCTGTTTTGTGATTTGGTCCAAAGAATCAAAAGATTCTTTTGGTAATAAATGAATATCGGAGTAAACGGAGGCGTCGATGAGAACTTCCCCACCAGACACTTTCCGTAAAGAAAACAGGCCGATCTGTTGCGGTAGCATCGTGCTCTGTCTTATTTCAATGCGCACATATGGTAAATCAGGCATTTTATTCTTCTGGTACATAATCTATAATTTCAAACTGGTTTTGTGTAACCGTAGACCAAAAAGTGAAGGTGATGGAAGCCACCAGAGCAATGAGAAGAGTAAGATATAATACTTTATATTGTTTACTCATAGATAACTATTACCTGTAAATTATAGCACGACTTTAAATCTTTGACATTATAATAAATTTCTCAAAATAAAAGCAGGGCTGGTATTTTTCTTTCGACTGCCGGAGCCCGGGGATACCGAGATCTTGTTCCCAATTAAAATGTTTAATATTTTTTGAATCAAGATTTCTGGCCTCTTCCCAGTTTAAAATATCATTTATAGCTTTATGTTTGGTAATATCGGCTTTAGCAAAATGAGATATGGCAAATTCTTTGGAAATGATTTCGTAAACAGTCAAACCGACTAAAACATCATCCATATATAACAGTATGACGCGAATGTTGTCATCAACCATACTGAATAGTCTTTGAAAGGCTTTGTACTCAGCCATATCAAAATAGTTATCAATCTTCTTGTTTTTGGTCCACCTATAAAATAACTCGGCACATTTTTCCTTTGGAGCATCTTGAATGGACGATTCCATCACACTATAGTTAGGGTGCGACTTAATAAAGTCTTTTATCTTTTTCCCGTAACTGTTTTCACCAAGTATGTTTATAGAAGCTTGAGCAGGATTAAAATAGATATAATCATAAGAATCACGATCCGGTATAATACTGAATTTCGATTTTGGTAACAAATCAGCAACTTCTTCCGGTATCAGTTTTAAAAAATCAGTCTGATATTTCTGTTTTGACAAATCCAAAAGTGAGCAAGCGGTATCCGTGGTGTTGTTTTTACCTATAAAGGAGAAGAACGGCTTCTTCGAAACATAATCATAAAACAAAACTATCAGATTCTGATGCTTTTGGGAAAGCATCATCTTATGATCGACATCCCACAGCCATAAACTGGTAAAATTAAAGTCAGAGTAAAATTTGAAACCCTCTGTAAGGGCCTCTACATCTTTTTTATCAGTCAACTCAAGGTGCTTGAAATGTGGAAACTCTGGAATCATTGATGATTTATTATAACAGAATTTTTAAAAAATGACATAAGATTTTATTATAACAAAAGGGTTGCGACTACCGGTGTAGTCACAACCCTTCTCCACTAAATGCTCGCCCAGATCTTCCTTGCGGTCAGAACCGCAAACGAGACCCAGGCGCTTTCCCACAGGGTTGAGAGGAAGAGTGTGACGGTGAAAATGCTCCAATCTCGCCGATCCATCCCTTTATACTCGTATGCGCCTTTGCGCATCCAAACGGTACAAACGAACGCATCTTTGAAGATTGAGAGCACCAACATCATGGCCCAATCCCCCCTGCGAAGAGCCCAGGACAGCAGACTCTGGAACAGTCCACCGCCTTGACCCTCACGAATACCCTTTAGCATCTCGATCCCCAACCAGTCCTTCTTTGCCCAGTCATACAACCGGATGGTTGTCAGACAAAGAAAGAAAGAGATGGCCAGGTTGAGAAGCGTTCCCTCCCAAATGCCGTACCGAATCATGAGCATCGGTACGACACCGTAGGTATAACTTTTGGTCATCACCTGATCGAAGGTGTAACCAACGAGAAGAGTCGCGATGCGACTCTTGATACTGCCTTTCATGTCGCACCCTCCTCTCTCTATGACGAGCAAAATCGCCCGTTTCTGATTTTAATTATAGCACATCGGTTATGCTAAGTCAACATAGGAAATGCTCTTTATCTTAGGGTTATTATTTAACTATTCAGAAATCATTTTAATAAATATTATCTTCCGGATAGCGTGTTCCTCTTTTCACAAAATTGGTCTCGATATCTTGAAGATCGAACTTCTTTTTGAAAAAATCGATTATAAGGTCGGTGTCCATACCACTTTTGCATGTGTAGACATCCGCGCTGATAAATCCCCTCTTTGGAAATGTATGAATGCTAATATGGCTTTCGGCGATAGTAACGATTCCCGTCCAACCACCCGGATCTTTTATATCGTTGGTATCGGCCTGAAAAATCGCCGGCGCGGAGAGTTTCTTCATACCCAACAGATCGGGTAGGTCGTTAAGACACGACAAAACCAGAGTTTGATCATTTAATAACACCTCCTTGCCACCATATCCATCAATCATCAAGTGTTCGCCGAAATGCATAAAAATATTATACATTACTTGCGAACAATTTACTTATCCACACAACAGGTTTTGTAAATATTTTTTAAAACATTTATAAGATATAATTACTGCATGTCACAAAATGCCCAAAGTGGTTTTGTTGGGTTGGTTATTTTGCTCGTAGCCACTGTTGCGATGGGCGCGACATCCGTTTTTCTTTATGCAAAAAATCAGGAGCAAAAAGACTTCATCGCTCGTAACACCCTACCTCTAGATACAAACACTACCGATAACTCCGAAAACCAGTTGGCTAATTTGATTACGGCTACAGAACCGGAACAACAAACCGCTACGACAACTACGGCGACTACCACTCCGATATTTCCGACAGCACCGGCCGGCAAATCCCCTACAAAAATAACCACGCCTAATATTGCCAAAAAGAACACGCTTTCAAACACCGACACCAACAAGGTGCCAGAGGTAGAAACCCCTAAACCAACTCCTCCTCCAGTTGTAACGGAACCGGAAGTAACTGAACCAACGCTTTTTGTTTCCGCCGGAGAACAACCAAAACAAACTTTACTTCTGGCAACTGCCGACAGAATTCTTTTCACGACTATCGAAATGACAGCGAAAGGTGGAGATATTGATATCAGTAGTCTGACCATAGAAAGACGAGGTATGGGTTCTGACCGTATATTTACGGAAGTTGGTGTTGTTGATGTCGATTCCGAACGGGCAATAAACGCAAATCATCAATATTCCACACACAAAACCTTCACTATTAAGGACGGTGAGACTCAAGAAATAGTTTTGTTTGGAAACATAACGGACCAAGTCACTTTGGCCGACTATAATAGCCAGGCACCATCGTTGGCGCTTGTCGGGATAAAAACAGAAGCAAAAATTTCCGGTTCGCTACCGATCGTCGGAACACAACACATCGTAAATTCCAACCTAACCATCGGCTCCTTGGAGCTGACAGGTGGCGGTATGGACCCGGGTATGGCTAAAAATATAGACATCGGCGGGACAAATATTACCTTCGCCGGGGTGAGAGCAACAGCAAGTGGTGCAGAGCAGGTACTTCTCCAATCTTTTTATTGGTACCAGAACGGCTCGATATCACGCTTTGACTTGGCAAATGTAAAAACCTGCGTTTCTTATAAATCAGCGATAAACTGCTACGATGCCGAACCCGATGATAACGGAAGATACTATGGAGGAGAGTTTGGAGATGGAATAAAAATAGATAAAGGAGACTCCGCCGATATTTATATAAAGGGAGATGTATTGGCTAGTGGAGTAAACAGAACGGTGGATTTTGACATAAACAGCTCCTATGATGTGCTGGCATATGGCCTTAGCTACAAAAACTTTTTTTACAGTTTTTATGGTGGTGAAGAAGAAGGGGCACAGGCTGAAGGAGTTTTCTCCTTATCCGAAGGACCCCTGTATAATGCCTATGCACATAACGTCTTAGGAGGGTCGTTTACCAATATAGGAAGGTAGGGTGAAGAATTTTAAATTTACAATTTTAAGTTTTAAATGAATGTTTAAATATTTTAATTTTAAAATTGTGATTTGATTTAAAATTTATAAATTAAAGTTGAGATTTATTTTGTGACTATTTATCTTACGATTAAATTTTTACAGTTCTCGTCACAAAATACCCTCCCGTCTTCTTCTGAACAATTTTCACAGCATAGAAAGTGCTTATTGCACATTGGATTTCTACAATTCACATATCGTTCCGTTTTTTCTCCACACTTACCACACTCCCCAACCACGACGTGTTTGTCTTTCGGGTCAAAATCCATAGTTATGCGTCGGTCAAAAACATACAGAGTGCCCCGAAATTCTTGAGCGGGAAACTTTTCCATGTAAGTTACGATCCCCCCATTGAGCTGATAAACGTCTTTGAAACCTTCACGAACAAGGAGACCTGAGGCTTTTTCACATCGGACGCCTCCGGTACAGACCGTAAGTATAGTCTCGTCTTTTAAATCTTCAATTTTAGATAATTCTTTCGAAAGGTCTCTGAAATTTTGGAGGTTGGGCATGATTGAATCTTTGAAACGACCGACATTGAACTCGTAGTCATTTCGCATATCGATTATCTTGAATTTTTTGCCAGACTCAAACCATTTCTTTAATTCATCAGCAGGTAGATGCTTGCCAGTGATCTGATTTGGATCAATATCTTTTTCAAGGTGAAGCGAGACTATTTTTTTACGAACTTTGACTGAAAGCTTTGGAAAAGCCTCCCCTGTTCCTACACTTTTCTTTATGTGAGTGTTAGCAAATTTCTCGTCAGCCAAAAACTCTTGCAAATATGTTGCAATATTTTCTGTAGTACCTTCGAGCGTTGCGTTTATCCCCTCCTCCGCCACTATCACACGCCCCTTTAGCCCAAGCCGTGTAGCTAAATCAAATTGAGATTTTTTCAACTCTTCGGGGTTTTCAATATGGACATATTTATAAAATAGAATGATTGAATGAGAAGACATAAGTGTTAGATTATCATAAAAGTATCAATCTGTTTAGACTTTCAAAGTTAAAGTTTCTTATTCGTATTGTAGAGCAGTAATCGGATCCATCTTAGCCGCTGAACGGGCCGGAAAGACTCCAAAAAATATTCCAATTGCGGCCGAAACACTAAAACTCAAGAGAATTCCGGATACAGGAACAGAGAAAGTCCAGGCCAAGTTGGCTGATTGAGCAATAATCGAAACCAGAAAACCAAGAAGTGCTCCAAAACAAATACCGACTATCCCTCCAAAAACCGTAACTAAAATTGCTTCCACTAGAAACTCGCTCAAAATATCCGACTCCTTGGCTCCAATAGCTTTCTTTAGGCCAATCTCTGCCGTGCGCTCAGTCACCACCACATACATGATATTCATGATTCCTACTCCTCCTACGATAAGAGAAATTGTGGCGATTGCAATAAGTAGATATGTTACTCCACTGAAAATAGTATTGAATGTTTCTAGAGCCTGCGCCTGTGTCTGGACGCTGAAGTCGTCTTTGTTAGGGTCTGTGATAGAATGTCGCCTGCGTAGCAATTGCCTTATTTCTTCTGCCGTACTATCGCCAGCATTTATGTCCTGTAGGGCGACGATTCCAACAGACATATAGTCAATTCCAAGCAATTTTTTCTGAACAGTGATGAGCGGGATAAAAACCAAATCATCGTTACCGCTTAATGCACCCTGAACTTCATACACACCTATGACCTGAAAGTTAAGCGTTCCCAAATGAAGTAATTTGCCGACGGGGTTGTCTTGTCCGAAAAGGTCTGAGGCTATTTTACTTCCTAGTATGGCCACTTGGTTCCCGGCGTTGTCTTCGCTTTGCGTATAAAATCTTCCAGTTTTTAATTTACTTTGGTCAATAGTAAACCTCTCGGCAGAAGCACCGTAATAAATAACAGTTTTTTTATTAGCACGATAACTGGCCACAGCCTGACCGGTGACGATACCATAATCCCCCACTACATTTGGAAGTTTTTTTATTTCATCCAAATCCCTTTGCTTGAAACTAGAAATGGTTACTCCGCTAAAAGCATCTCCTGGACCGCCGGATGTGGCGGCGCGATTTTTTGTCGTCGGAGGAATGCGGGTTTGTATAAATAAAGTGTTACTTCCGAGAGTTGCAATTTGAGAATCAATCAGACTCCTAAACCCTGCTCCAGCCGACAAAACTAGCACGACCGTACCGATACCAATAATAATACCGAGCATAGTGAGGCTGGTGCGACCCTTATTCGCACCTAATGCTTTGAATGATTGTTTTAATACTTTTATCATGATTTTATTCGTATCTTAGTGCTTCTATCGGGTCTAGTTTCGCCGCCTTGAACGAAGGATAGAGACCAAAAATAACTCCAGTCAAAATAGAAACTCCTATCGCAAGTAAGACCGATGTTATGGAAATAACAAAGTCCCATTCAAACCCAAGATATTGCATGAGAGTGGACAGGAGATATGAAACAATTATCCCGACAATGATACCAATAATACCTCCTATGGAAGTCAGGGTTCCAGCTTCAAGCAGAAACTGTTTCATTATGAGACTATTTGTTGCTCCAACCGCTTTGCGTAAGCCTATCTCGCGAGTCCTTTCGGCAACGGTAACGAGCATAATGTTTAGAATACCTATACCTCCGACGATAAGAGCAATAGCGGCCATTGAAGTAAGAAATAGAGACAGCGCGTCCGTGATGGTCGTTAAAATACCAACAGCCGTTGCTTGATTGCGAACGGTAAAATCAACATCGGCATCCGATAAGATATGGTGTCTCTGTTTCAAAACCAGCGTAACATCCCGTATGGTCTCTTCAACATTGTCCGCCGAATCAACTTTGATATTGATGGACTGTAAATGGTGAATTCCGAGAAGCTGATTCTGGCCCATAGCTAAAGGTAGAAATATCTGATCATCCTGGTCTTGGAAAAATGCACTGCCGCGAGGCTTAATTACACCAATAATCCGCAGAGGTACACCAAGAGAAGTAAGCGACGAATCGCTCTGTGTGGCGCTCTTCACTTTTATTACTTGTCCTATCGGGTCTATACTTGTGCCCTTGAACAACTCATCCGCCACTGTTGAACCGAGAACCACAACATTAGCCGACGCTTGGCTTTGAGCCTGATCCATAAAAACTCCCTGTTTCATATCAAAATCAACAACATCCACGTATCCATAATCGGTACCGACGAAATTTGTATCCACCGTTTTGTTCTGCCATGTTACACTCACGGTCCCCCGCACAAAGGCATTCACCGCCGCCGCATGAGGGACTTGAGCCTGAGAGCGGAGAGCGATGGCATCAGTGTTCACTAGCGTAGTAATAATAACCCCGAAAGCCTGAGCCGGAGGACCGTTCGTATCGCTTTTGCCTGGTTGAATACTAAGAAGGTTTGAGCCAAGCTTGTTTACCTGACCCAAAACAAGGCTCTGGGCTCCAGCGCCTAGAGAAATAATGATGATCACTCCAGCCACCCCAATAACAATACCGAGCATGGTAAGAAAAGACCTACCTTTTCTTGCAAGTAAACTACGGACGGTCATTTTTATGGTCAAAATGAAGTTCACGGTTATTTTTTGAGGTCCCCCTCGGCCTTTACCAGAGTCCTTCGTTCCACTTTTTCGTCTCCAACTATTTTTCCATCTTTTATTCGGATAATTCTTTTGGCATGATTGGCCGTGTCCATTTCATGGGTGACAAGGATTATCGTGTGACCTTTATTGTTTAGTTCCTGCAGAATACTGAGAATGATATTTCCAGATTTGGAATCAAGGTTTCCGGTTGGTTCATCAGCAAATATAACTGCGGGATCACAAACGAGCGCGCGGGCGATAGCTACACGCTGTTTTTCTCCTCCAGAAATCTGGTTTGTGTAAAAATCCAAGCGATGCGAGAGACCAACGGCAGCCAGAGCTTTCTTAGCCAACTCGTCATGATTTTTCTTTTTACTATAAAAGAGTGGCAACTTAACATTATCCAAAACCGTTGTTCGGGCAAGGAGGTTAAAAGATTGGAAGACGAAACCTACACGCTCATTGCGAAGCTCCGCCAAATAATCCTTGCTAAAATCTTTCGTGTCTTTTCCTTCAAACTTATAGGACCCTGAGGTTGGTCGGTCGAGGAAACTCAAAATATGCATCAAGGTAGACTTGCCCGAGCCAGATGGCCCCATGATAGCCACAAACTCCCCCGCTTCCATAGTAAAGTCCACTCCGTGCAAAACGGGAGTTTCTATACCCTCATTCGTATAATTTTTTTTTAGATTCTCTGTGTGAATAAGGGACATAGTGGGTGAATTTTCAAACAAAAATGCCTGGAAACTTAGAATTAAAAATTATTTAATATATGTTACGATTTCTTGCTCCACCGCCAGTCCTGACATGATCTCTGTTAGACCACCATCAGCCTCAAGTCCTGTTACAACTTCAACTTCGTGATATGTTTTTGTTTTAGGATTATCAATTACTTTTACAAACTTTTTACCATCTTTATTTACAATGGCAGATGACGGTACGACCAAAACACCTTTCTCTTCCGCAACATTAATAGTCATGTTGGCCGTCATACCTGGCTTTATTCCCGGGACATTATCCAAACTAGCTGTTACTTTGTAGTTAACCACCCCGGATACTACCGTTGATGCAGGATTTATAGTCAAAATCTTACTTTCAAAATGTTTATCGGGACCCAACGCATCAAAAGTGTTATCGACCGATTGTCCGATCAGAATCGACGCAATATCTGCTTCGCTCACCGCCGCCTCTGTATGTAATCTTGTAATATTTAGAAGCTTTATGGCTTCTTTTGAAACGGTAGCTAACTCTCCAAGTTTGATGTTCACCTCTGTGATTGTTCCGCTCTCCGGAGCGACTATAACCGTGTTGTTAAGAGTGGCCTCTGCCGAATCGACCTGTCCTTGGGCAGATAACACTTGGGCTTCAGCGATAGCCAAATCTTCTGGGCGAGGTGGTGCCTGTTTCAGGGAAAGAGAAGCGACCGCCTGATTATATGAAGACATGGCCGTCTGTACAGACTGGACATCGCTTTTGATAAGAGTAGATGCTCCATCGACTGTATCTTTAGCAGAAGCCACGGATGATTGATAAGATGTTAGTGTCGTTTGGCTACCGCCAGAAGTAATCTGAGTAGATATAGTCAAAATATTTAATATATTACCCAGATAACCACTAACCGTGTTGAGGTGGTTTAGAGAATCGCTAACTGCTTTGTCCACAGTGGCATCAGTCACACCATTCAGCTCCACTGGCCATGTTGTTAAAATATTATTTACAATCGAACGATCATTGTTTGCTCGGAGAACAGCCTGGGAGTCTGTCTGAACAGTCCCAGAAATACCAAACTGAGGAGATACTGTTTGTGGATTAGAGAATAGATTATTCGTGGACGAAAGAACTGCGGTGTTTACATTGTTATATGATGTTGATAGTTGGTCTATGAGATCTCGCTTCGCATTTTGTAAAGTTGTAGCGGCAGAGTCAACGGTAGCTTGACTGACAGCAATATCCTGACTGGTCGCAGCTGCTTTTATTTTGTCATAATTTGCTTTTGCTTGAGCCAGGGCACCCTTTGCGCTTTCTAATCCCGCCGCGGCATTTCCCTGGTCAAGACTTGACAAGATCCGACCCCTATATACAGAATCACCCTCCTTTACATATATCCCACGAACCACGCCACTCCCCTGAAAACTGAGGTTAAGGTCGACAGAACTAACCACCTGACCAGTGGTCAGAACCGTCTTCTGTATATCCTGCACCTTCACAAAAGCAGTCTGGATATTGTCTGTGCTAGTCCGTCTTCCAAAGAAAAACCAGCCTCCCGCGAGAACTAGAACAATAACAATCGTCCATATAATCTTCTTTTTTGTAAAAAAAGCTTTAATACGATGTATTATCGAAGAATATTTCATAGGGAGTGATTTTAGCACATTTTTAGAATAATTCCAAAAATCTAGCTCGGAGGATTTTTCGCGAAGGTCGCGTATAAAATCCAAACAGTACTCGGAGACGTAGTAAACTACGGTGACAAGGCTGTGAGGATTTTATGCGATGAAGTTCGTGAAAAAGACCCGAACTATTTCAATCCTTTACAGTTGGCGGCAGGGGTATACCCTGCAGACCGAGCGGCTTCGATGGAGGCGAAAGGCACCTGATTCTCCGGCTTAACCCTCTTCAATGTCCCACACCACGGGTAATAGTATTTTTTACCGCTTTTGGAACCTATTACAACACCTGATGTGCTGGATGCAAAGGAAACTGCTTTGGCCAAAGAAGCCGTCTCTGAAACATTTTGATATTCGATTTTTATGGGAGTGTGACGTTCCTCAAAAGCCGAAATACGGCCCAAAGCAAAAAAAACACTAGCCAAAACCAGGCCTAATATAAGCCAATAAAAGGACTTTACTTTTTCCAGAAGATTGGCTATACTCATACGACTAAATTATATAACACAACATGGCACATAAAAAGTCAGCCGGAACAACAAAAAACGGGCGAGATTCAAATCCAAAATACCTTGGGGTTAAACTAACCGAGGGTGATATTGCGCAAGCTGGGTCTATTTTGATACGACAGAGAGGTACGGATGTAAGCGCCGGAAAGAATGTGAGTATGGGCAAGGATCACACTCTTTTCGCCCTCGTAGGTGGAGTTGTAAAATTCGGCACAAAACGCAAGATGCATTTTGATAATAAAGTTTCGATCAAAAAAGTAGTGCACGTTATCTAGTAAAAACCACCCGAACGGGTGGTTTTTACTTACCCTCAACAACAACAGAAAACTCGGCTTTCTTCCCCATCGCTTCAACAGTAACCTTGTGCTCCCCCACTTCTTTTATTGGTTTATCTAGTTTGATAGATTCCGAGTTAAGATTTATCCTAGCTTTCCTCATCACTTCCTCAATTAACCGTTCCTTTGTTATACCAGCAAACAAATGGCCTTTTTCGTTAACTTTTTCTTTTATATTCAAAACCAAAGTTTTTATAGTATCCAAACTTTTAACAAGAAGCTCGCCTTGAACCTTCTTTTCCATGGCATCCTGTGCCTTAAGACTCTCAACATTTCGTATCGCCTGTGGTGTTGCAACTTGTGCTACCCCTCTAGGTATAAGCAGATTCAAAGCATAGCCTTCGGCCACCTCTTTTATGTCGTACTTTCGACCAACTTTAGCAACATCTTTCAGTAAAATTATTTTCATAGTTTTGGATTAATTTTTAATTTTTGAATTTTTAATTTTATAAATAAATCTTAATGTCTAATGTTTAAAAATTAATGCATTAGAAATTATTTAAAAATTACAAAATTCTATTTGTTCAGTATCTCCAAAGCTTTATTCAGTTGAGTATCATTACCCTTCAAAAACTCCGCTTCGTCCAACTTCACAATAACATCCGGAGTAAGACCGTTATGTGAAATAGATGTACCTTTCGGAGTCAACCATCTTGCGATAGTAACTTTCAGAGAAGTGTCGTTCGTTATATCTACCAATTCCTGCACCGAACCCTTACCAAAAGATTGTGTACCAACCAAAATGGCTACACCGTTTTCGTGTAAAGCACCGGCCAAAATCTCCGAGGCACTGGCCGAACCGCCGTCAATCAGAACGACCAACCTCAATTTGTCACTGAAAATATTGTAACCCTTACTTCGAAAAACCTGTGTATCTTCGGCATTTCTGAAATCCTCTTTGACAACAACTTTTCCGACCGGCAAAAACCACGAAGCTATATCTATTGCGGCATCGAGATATCCTCCGGGATTTCCACGTAAATCTATTATCAGTTTCGCTTTGCCGGACTCGACGAATGACCGTAACGCAGATCTGAATAAGTTGCTTGATATTGCCGAGAAACTATAAAGCCTGATGATAAAAACATCTCCACGAGTCTCCGTATCTATGGCGGGGATGTCTATGACATCACGGACAATACTCAAGACCATCGGCTCCTTTACCTTTTCGCGGACGATAGTCAGTCTGACCGTCGTCCCCTTCTTGCCTTTTATGTGGCTGATAGCTTCTTCTGTGCTCAAGCCGTTTGTCAAAAGTTCATCGATTTTTACGACTTTGTCTCCAGTCTTTATGCCAGCCCTGTATGCCGGAGTTCCTTTTATAGGAGAAACAACCGTCAAAACATTATCTTTTATAGCCACTTCCATTCCCACTCCTTCAAAATTTCCACTAATCTCCTCGTTAAAACTTTTTGACTCGGCTGGAGGAAAAAACATAGTGTAAGGGTCGCCTAGAGAATTAACCATGCCACTAATCGCACCGTAAAGACGCTTTTGGTCGGACACTTTTTCGGTTGTGGTACTGTTCGTTGGAATATATTTCTCATTTATTACCATCCAAGCTTTCCAAAAAGGAGCAAAATCAACCTCCGTCGTGCTTGTGGCGGACTTATTCAGTATATTGGCCAGTTGGTCGGCCTGTGCCTGGATGTGTTTTCCGCTGTAAAATCCGGAGGTAAAAATAAGGAGAGCGACTCCGACGGTCACCAACCCCACAGCCACATATCCACGATTTTTTAAAAAGTTAACCATGAAACTGAATTATCTCATGGCTATGGTAAATTTTCAAATTGAATACTACCTGCTATAATTAAATCATGATAAATACTTATAAACTCGGGAATGAAACCTGGATTGATATTGATCACGGAACACCGGAAGAGATACATAAAGTGATGGACTCGTATAACATCCATCCATTCGTAGCCAAAGAACTTTCGTCGATCACACCAAAACCTCGGGTAGAGTTCCACGACCACTATATATATTGTATTCTTCACTTCCCCACCTGGAAACACACACATTCGGAAAAAGAAGGTAAAAACCAAGAAGTGGACTTTATCATAGCCAAAGATACCTTGATTACCGCAAGATACGATACTATAGATACCCTGCACAAGCTGGGAAAGGACCTTGAAGTAAACGAGATATTGGATAAGGGAGATAGACCACACGAACCATCACACATTATATTCGTGAAAATGCTCCGCGGACTTTATGGTGGAATATTTGAAGAACTGGAATATATAGAAGACACCACCGAAAGTATTACCAGTAAAATATTCAAAAATAAAGAACGAGAGATGGTTGTGTCCATATCGGAAGTAACACGAACACTTTTAGACTTCAAGCGGGTAACCGACCTACACCATGAAATACTAACGGCCATACAAAAACGCGGGAAAGAAATGTTTGGGGATGACTTCGGTGGCGAGATGGAATCGATAATTTTGGATTACCTCAAAATAAATACCACCATAAAATCAAATCTGGAGGTGCTTCGAGAATTGCGAGAAACAGATGATTCACTCCTGACTGCCAAACAGAATGAAACTATTAAAAAACTGACATTGATTACGGCAATCCTGTTCGTCATAAGTATACTGGTTGCTTTTATCGCTTAGTATGAATCCCGTTAGATATCACTCGGTTAATATTTTCACCATATTAGGTAAAACCGCATTTGGTGCTATAGTTATTAATTATAAATTAACTACGGAAATGCTAGTGGACACTTCCTATATCTAACGGGATGAAAATCTTTTTACAAAACACACTAACGAGTAGAAAGGAGGAATTCCTGCCTATTAAAAAGGGGCAAGTTAGTATGTATAACTGCGGGCCGACAGTGTATGACTATGCACATGTGGGTAATCTCCGTAGTTATGTTTTTGCCGATATTTTACGAAGAATGTTTGAGTACAACAAATACAAGGTTAGGCAGGTTATAAACATAACCGACATAGGCCACCTGTCGAGCGACGCCGACGAGGGTGAAGACAAAATGACCAAGGCTCTGAAACGAATGAGGAAGCCATTAACCCTCGTCGCCATGCGAGAAGTTGCTGATTTTTACTTTAGAAAATTCCAAAAAGACCTGAAAAGTCTCAATATTAAATCCCCCGCCGAATTACCCTTTGCCAGCGATAATATAAAAGAGGATATTGATTTAATCACTCGTCTTTCAGAGAAAGATTTTACCTACAGAACATCTGACGGAATATACTTTGACACATCGAAGTTTGCAGACTACGGAAGACTTGGAAATATCAAGTCTATGGAAACTCCAGAATCACGAATCGGAACGAATACAGAAAAAAGAGACTACCGCGACTTTGCTGTTTGGAAATTCAACAACGAACTTGGCTACGATGCACCTTTCGGAAAAGGTTTTCCGGGTTGGCATATAGAATGTTCTGCCATGTCGGTCAAATACCTTGGACCGGAATTCGATGTCCACACTGGAGGAATAGACCACATCCCTGTTCACCACAACAACGAAATCGCTCAATCAGTCTGCGCCGGAGACCCATACGCGCATTACTGGATGCATAATGCCTTCTTAAATGTTGGAGAAGAAAGTGCGCGAATGGCAAAATCTGCAGGTGATTTCATCACGCTCAAAGTGGTCAAGAAAAAGAAGATTGAGCCTTTGGCCGTTCGATATTTGTTTTTGGGCGCGAGATATTCTTCTCCACTCCAGTTCAGTTGGGAATCCCTAGAAAGCGCCGATACTTCCCTATCAAAACTTCGAGCAAGATTTCAAGAACTTGGAGAACATGAACCGGACACGCTCGAAGACAAGAAGCTTGTAGTAAAAAATTATAAAAAGAAATTCAACGAGGCTATAAATGACGACTTGGATACAGCCACTCCTCTGGCTATGGTATGGGAAATCCTGAAAAGCGAGACTGTCGGAGACGGAGACAAAAGAAAATTGATTATGGGTTTTGACAGAGTGCTTGGCTTAAAAATCAGTAAAAAAGTAAAGTCTAAAAAAGTTGAAATTCCAGAAAACATACAAAATCTCATAAAAGAGAGGGATTTGGCTAGAAATAACAAAGATTTTGCAAAAAGTGACCAAATTAGAACTGAAATCGAGACCTTGGGCTTTGAGGTAAAAGATACTACTGAAGGTACGGAGGTCACTTCCAGACAGTAAAATCACTAGACACAGTTTTCCCACATGTTAACCCCATATCGGAAGTAGCGGGTTTTAACGCGTGCATGCTAAAATCAAATCATGCCACAAGTCATAGCTCAAACATTTCCAAATCGCCTACGAATACCTCCACAAAATCTGGAAGCAGAAATGGCACTTCTCGGTTCCATTATGTTGCGACCGGAAGCTCTGTTTGATATCACCGATCAGATAACTCCGGATTCTTTTTATTCAGAAAAACACAGAATAATTTACGAAACAATGATGGAGTTACACACTAAACGCTCCCCTATCGATTTACTCACTGTTTCGACCAGGCTAAAAGAAAAAGGTTGGCTCGATCAGATCGGCGGAAATACATACCTCACTGAGATAGTAAATGTCGTACCATCATCAGCAAACATAGAACACTACGCGGGAATTGTTCAGAAAAAATACATGATGAGAAGACTAATCGAAGCTTCCGATCACATTTCCCAAATCGGTTATGATGAAAACAAAGAACTGGAAGAAATGTTGGACCACGCCGAGAAAAAACTTTTTGATGTGACAAACTTCAACACTTCACATAAATTCGTCCCGTTGAAAGATGAACTGACTGAAGCTTGGGAAAGGCTGGATAAAATCCACACCGACGGACAAGGTATGCGTGGTATTCCAACAGGTTTCCCAGACCTTGATTTCAAACTTGCCGGCTTTCAGAAATCTGACCTTATTATCCTCGCTGCTCGACCAAGTATGGGAAAAACTGCTCTTGCTCTGGACATAGCCCGCATAGTTGCCGTAAATCACAATGTGCCAGTCGGTATTTTCTCTCTGGAAATGTCCTCTCAACAATTGGTGGACCGTATGCTTGCCGCCCAATCAAATGTGGACGCATGGAAAATGCGTACAGGAAAACTCTCTCGTCAGGACGATTTCGAATCAATCCGCGAAGGCTTGGATAGACTTTCCAAAGCGCCTATATACATAGACGACCAGCCTGGAAACAATATACTGAAAATGCGCTCGGTGGCCAGACGCTTGAAAAGCGAGAAGGGTTTGGGTCTTATTATTGTGGACTACTTGCAACTAATGGTTCCTACACAAACAAAAAGCGACAACATGGTTCAGCAAGTGACAGAAATTTCTCACTCGTTGAAAAACCTGGCTCGTGAACTGGATGTTCCGGTTATCGCCCTTTCACAACTCTCTCGTGCTATCGAACAGCGTGGTGGACGACCTCGCCTATCCGATCTTCGGGACTCCGGTTCAATAGAACAAGACGCGGACGTGGTTATGTTCATTCACCGCGAAGACAAGTACAAAGAAGAATCCGAGAAAACAAATATCGCCGAGATTTTGATTGAGAAACACAGAAACGGTGAAACTGGAAGAGTGGAATTATTTTTCAATGAGAAAAAGGCTACTTTTCAGAGTATAGATAAGCATCACACTGAGAAAGAGTTTAACGATTTTTAGTATAATGAACGGATGGATCCCGTTAGAGATCATCCGGTTTGTATGCTTAAATAATGGAATATCAATATATGGTCGAAGAATCTTACAAAATAAGTACTAGAAACGGAAATGCCTCTTCGGGAGGGATTTCCTATCTCTAACGGGATGGATAATACGCAGAAACTGATAGAACTATTCAAAGAATTCCCGGGAATTGGCCCAAGGCAGGCCAAGAGATTTGTTTATTTTTTGCTTAACCGAAATCCGGGGTACGCGAACGACCTCTCGAAACTGATAATGGAAGTGCGAGGAACGGTACACTCGTGTGACACATGCTTCCGTTTTTTCGCCAACGGAACGAGTTCATCTTGTCCTGTTTGTCGAGACAAGAGTCGAGATAAGAAACTGCTGATGCTTGTCTCGCATGATGTCGATTTTGAGAATATAGAGAAGACACATTTTTACAACGGCTACTATTTCATACTCGGTGGCGCTATACCTATCCTGGAAAAAAATCCCGAGAAAAGAATCCGTCAGAATGACCTGATAAAAGTTATTGAAAAAAGAATCAAGGACGGGTTGTCCGAAATAATCCTCGCTTTAAACTACAACCCCGAAGGAGAAAACACTCTCTCCTACCTCTCACAGATACTGAAACCTTTGGCTGACAAAAACAGTATAAAAATCTCAACCCTCGGCCGAGGCCTTTCAACAGGGACCGAACTCGAATACTCCGACTCTGATACAATAAAGAACGCTCTGAAAAACCGACAATAGAATTTCCCGAATCTATTCGCCTATTCGCGCGAATTAGAGAACATATTGAAAAGTAGACGATAGTATGGGACTATTTGTTTAGAGGAGGTACACACATGGCCGTGTCGGAGAAAACCAGTCGAGATAACGCGAGGGCTCTTGAGCTTTCGGAAAGGCAGAGGAAATTCGTGCATGATGCGATAGGAGCTGGGTTTACAGTGAGCCAAGCTTTGTTCATGTGGGATTTTCTTTCCCTCAAGGGTCACGCCCACGACACACCCACCGAACTCATGAAGTTCTGAAGAAAAGGTGGCTCCGATTTCTGGAGCCGCCTAATCTGTTATATGAACTTAATATGAAACAACCTCGCTCGGAAGATTTTTCGCGAAGGTCGCGTATAAAATCCGAATCAGGCGAGGAGCCGTACATGTAGTACGGTGACGAGAATGCGAAGATTTTAGACGATGAAGGTCGTGAAAAAGACCCGAGCTGTTACTTGATAGCGGAAATACGAACTTTGAACCACGGCTGTCGATGTCCATTCATTTTGTAATACCTGCTCTTTTGCTTGTATTTGACCACTTCTACCGTCTTATTACGGCCAACTTCATGAAGGATTGCTTCTACCTTTGCTGTAGCGATGTATGGAGTGCCTATTTTAGCCCCCTTGCCGTCTTCTACAAGGAGAACATCATCAAAGACGATCTTATCCCCTACTTTGAAATCACCTTTGATTTTCTCAATTTTAACAACATCCCCAGCGGAGACTTTATATTGTTTACCACCTGTAGCTATTACTGCGAATTCCATAGTGTTTTAGAACTTCATTTTTGGCCAATTTCGGCGTTAAAAAGGTGAAAATACTCGTCATCATATACTCGATAGGCCTCCTCGTCTTTTCACCTTTTCGCCTTGAACTTGGCTCAAATCTGAAAGTTCTAAGCATCATACAAAAAACGGCTAAGAAATGCAAGTAAAATGCGCCCCACCCCGAAAGGCAAGGCGCATATGGTTCATGCTGGTATCCAGCTCTCTTACTCACGCGGACGGTATCTCAGTGGCGACTCCGGTCTGGTTTCTAGCCAGCCTTCATAGTCTCCCGTCTACACCGCAGGGCCGGTCTGTGCACGACGTAAGCTGAACCTTCAACCCACCCCAAGGGATTCGAACCCCTGAATCATGCCCAGTTTCCCGAAGCATGATGCTGTCCGGAGAATTGAACTCCGATTAAGCGATCTTCTGCCATACCGACAAGGAACAGCGAGGCCAACGAGTGTCACCTGAACCAGAATAGATATTACATTTACCTAAAAAATAGTCAAATAGATTAATCCTCACCCTCCGGCTTATCGATAAGCATCGTGTCTATTTCAAGTGAGTTTCCTGTAATACGAACCACGTCTTTATCAATCTTTTTAAATTCTTTACTAGAACTGTTAAAATGGTTTACGACGGTGCCCAAAGAAGCGCCAAGTTTGGCGTGATATTCTTCGTATTTTTTCATATGGGTACCGATTTCGCCAACACGCTTTATAATATCTTTTGTCGTTTCTTCTATCTGCATAGCTTTGAGACCCTGAAGAACTGTCTGGAGGTAGGCTAGGAAAGATGTCGGGGAAACAATAATGACTTTGTACTTCCCCGCCGCACGCTGGATAAGATTTTCCGTATCTTCTGTTACTGCTCCGATTTTATTTATAAGTAAATCATAATAAATCGCTTCGTGCGGAATAAACATAAAAGCGAAATCCATAGTACCTTCGGTCGGTCGTATATATTTTGCCGTTTCTGTAATACGCAGTTTCAGGTCGTTTACAAAAAGTTTCTCCAGACGGGCTTTTTCTGTGGCGTTTGTCGTTTCTATCATACGGTTATAGTTTTCAAGTGAAAACTTTGAGTCGACGGGAATTATTTTATCTTTTACGAACACAACACAGTCAACAATTTCTCCATTAGCAAAAGCGTACTGCATTTGATACTGGCTCGGCGCCAAAACATTTTTTAAGAGTGTTTCTAGATAGTACTCACCAAGTATCCCGCGTTGTTTAGGATTCTTCAGAATGTCCTGGAGATTCTGTAACTGGTCGGCAAAAGAAACTACTTGGCGGTTTGTTTCGTCCAGTTTCGTTAGCCCCTTCGTCACTTCGCGTATGAGACTGGCTGATTCACCGAGTTGTGTCCGGACCGACTCATTCATTTGCTTTGTCGATTCTCCTATCCGAGTATCCATGCTTCTCTGAAATTCGTTCATTTGCTGGAGGATAAACTTCAGCCCCGTGTCGTTGTCAGCCTGTTTTGGTCGGAATATATAGGCGACAAACCCACCGACCCCAAGTGCCACTACTATAGCCACGATCATAGAAATATCCATACCCACATTCTACCAAAAGGGTTAGAATTATGATAATATCAAGTGCACACAATTTTTAATTCTTAATTTTGTAATTTTTAAATAATTTTCAATGTATTAATGTTTAAAAATTAAAAATTTAGACTTATTTATAAAATTAAAAATTCAAAAATTATATTTATGTCGCTACAAACACAAATTAAGGAGGAAATAAAAGCAACGATGATTGCTAAAAATACGGTTAAGCTCGGGGTTGTTCGCGGACTGGTCGCAGCATTTACGAACGAACTGGTTGCTACAAAAAGAATGCCGACGGATGAATTAACAGACGAAGAAGTGTCGAATGTAATCCGCCGAGCGGTAAAACAGAGAAAGGATTCGATTGAACAGTTTGAGAAAGGCGGACGACCCGAACTTGCCGAGAGCGAAAAAGCTGAACTCGCTGTCCTCGAGAAATATCTCCCCGCCCAAATGTCTCGAGAAGAAGTCATGGCGGTGGCAAAAGCTAAAATGGCTGAACTTGGAGTCATTGATAAGTCTAAGGCGGGAATGCTTATGGGAACACTTATGAAAGAATTAAAAGGGAAAGTGGATGGCGATACCGTCAAATCCGTAGTTGACGAACTTTTGAACTAGTTTTATTATATAATCAGAGAAAGGAGGTGGACGATCATGAAGAGTACCCTGTTGACCGCCAAAGAAATCGCCGAGTTGATTGACGAAAAATACCCGGCCGATTCTCGAAAAGCGAACAAGTTGCCTCGAATTCTGACGGATGAGATCGAAGCTGCGGGATACACCGACCCCAGCGCGGTTGAGATTGTCAGGTCCGAGGTCAGTCGTGAACTGAGAGAAATTCGAACCAGGAGCATCTAATGACGCCTTTCCACATGAAAAAAGGGCTGGCCGCAACGAAGTCCCACGCGTCCAGTCCTTTTCCGACTTTATCCGCACACTAACTTTACCATCGTTGTGTAGCCTTGAAGTTTAACGAAACATCTACTTTTACAGAACCGATACTATTTTGATGTAACTATACCAGTAGCAACTGGAAGGTAACGGTAAAGTTAGTGTGCGGATTAATTTTTACTTGAAAAAGTATTGACAAAAATACTTATTATTAATACAATTTAATCAGAAGAAAGGAGGTGCCCTTTGAGGACACCGGAGCAGACTGTACGAATCGTGTCTGCGCGCTATTGGGAATTGAAAAGAGCTGGTGAAAAACCAAACTTCAAAAATCTCCTCTTCGGGGAGGTTACGAAGATGGGGCTCGAGCCAGGCGAAGTTCACGATCACATGGCGCGGGCCGCGCGCATCATCAACAATCACGCGGCTATCCGTAGGGAGAGACTGAAAAAGCTACATGCCAATCAGTAGCGCCTACGGGAAACTGGGGCTGGTCACGCGAGGACCGGCCCCTTCGCTTGTTTATTTTTTATACTTCTTCAAAATATTCTCTTCTACCTCCGTTCTATCTCCTCCATATGTTAGATACGATAACTGCTTCAGTGAGTCAATCACTTTCGGATTACCCTTTGGTGGAGCCGAAGCTTTCATATTAAAGGCTTTGACCGGTCGGCCACCGACCAACATTTTCACATAAGCATTAAAATTATCTATGTTCATGATGTCTTTTGCCGTAAAGACCGGGCTGAACTGTTTTTCTAAAAATTCCGCATCTTCCGCTCCGACCCGGAACGCAACAATGGAGCCGACATTACCAAACACCGCATCACGAATATCTTCTTGTAATTGAGCGATAAACTGATGAGCGATGGTCAGTGAAAGTTTATATTTTCTAGCCTCCGACAAAATAGTCGAGATAGAGTTCGTGGTAATGTTCTGAAACTCGTCAATAAACAAGTAAAACGGTGGGAATGCACTCCCTACGACATCTACACGCGAAAGTGCAGCCATGAGGATCTTACCAACAAGAATAAGACCGATAAGGTTTGCGTTTATGTCACCTAGACGACCTTTTGATAGATTCACTAACAAGATTTTCTTATTGTCCATTATCTCTCGAAAATTAAAAGAGGATTTTTCCTGGGCGATGATGGGACGCATTATGTCGTTTGCTAGGAAAACATCAAATTTGGAGGTTATATAAGGCACGATGTTGGCAAGTGAGGCTTCCCCACCGGCTTTCTCTGCCACTTCCGTCCAAAACTGAACAACTATAGGGTTTTTACAATGCGAAAGTTTCATCTGACGAAACTCTTTGTTGGTCATAACTCGCGAAACATCGAGGAGCGTGCAGCCCGTATCCGGATCTTCGATTACGAGCATAGTGGCGTTTCGGAAATATTGCTCGAACATAGGACCTAGCGCCTCCGGTACCTTACCGTATAGTTTTTGGAATATACTGAAAAGCTCGTTGACCACGAAAGTCTTCTGCTCCGGCTTGGACCTATCATATTCCAACATATTCAAAGCCATCGGCCGTTCAACATGACTTGGGTCAAAGTAAATTACATCCTGAAACCTCTCCGGAGGAATATTGGCCATAATATCCAGAATATCCGTCCCGTGTGGATCAACAAAACAACAACCGTTGCCACGGGCGATATCCTGTATGATCATATTTTTTAGAAAAACCGTTTTACCTGTACCGGTCTGGCCGATAACATAAAGATGACGGAGGCGGTCCTCATCCTGCATATATATAGGAGTATCTGTGTTACGGTACAGATTCGTGCCGAGAAATGTCCCCCCTGTCCCCATATCTGCCGGAGCAGGTGCTGAGATGGCTTGGGTTTGTTTCAGTTGGGGCGTCGGAGAAAGACCGCTATTTTGGAAATGAATCAGTGTGGTAACTTCATGGAGGTTGAGTGGTAATACCTCGTCCTGATTGTAGCTTCTGAACGAGTAATCCCTGAACATTTTTGTTAGTCGTGATTTTTCCAGACGTTTTGCTTTAAAACCGTTAGATGCAGGATCAGTAAATTGGTTAAAGCTGGATTCCAATGCTTGCAAGATTCGTTCCGCATCCAGCCTGCTTTGAGCCGAAGTTATTAGGCGAATGTTGGTAGCCACGATAGTGGTTGACAGTTTCTGTTTTATTTTTTGCATTGCATCAGCGTCAACAGGCTTTTTATCCTCCCCCTCTTTCGGGCCGGACTTGAATAGTGTTTTCAGGGTCTTGGTAAAAGTGCCTCCGAAAGACTCCGGGGAATTAACCGCGTCTTTGGTCGGTACGCCTTTTTCTATCTGGTCGGAAACGTACTGATATTTTTTATTGAAATAATCTCCTTTTGGCGAAAAAACTATCTGTATTCCGGCTCCCTCACCTTCTTTTTTTATCTTACTGAAACTGTTTAAAATCACATTCATTGGGTCGTGGTCAAAAGTTTCGTATGTTCGAATCTGGTACACCGGACTCTCCTTTAGTTCTATAACTGAACCGAGAGAAATCCCATCGGAATTAAAAATGTTGTAGTCAGAAGTGGCCTCGGTCAGTCTGGCGTTGTGGAAAACCGAGATAATTTGTTTTTCAAAAAGGTCTTTGTGCACATTGGGCACAGCCACATAGAACATGAACTGGTCGCTTCCGTTCGGATTGGCGATTTCTAAAACTATATAGTTTTCTTTATAATATTTTGTAACATCTTTTGCCGTAACAGACAACATTCCGGAAAGAAACTGCTCCATACTTGAAATCAACTCTTTCAGAGGTTTGTTTTTCTGATTATCTCCGGGCGTATCGGAATCTTCCGGTAAAACCACTTCGTACAAAGTCATGCCGAGTCCTCGCAGTTCCCTCTTGGACAAATCCAAATCTTTTGACGTGTATCCGTGTTTTATATACTGAACAAGAAAGCGATGAAAATCATCTTCCAGATGCGGATCTTTCAATCCAGCGATAACAGACATGGTATTTTTCAATCCCTTACTGGTCAAAACGCCGAGTAACTCCTCTATTTTTTTATCATGCTTCTCTGGCTCAAGATTGAGTACGATTGCTTCAGTATCGGCTTTAGATAGAGCGTAGGTGTCGTCCAGAACCTGCTTTGGTAAAGTATCCCTGTATCTCGAGATTTGGTCCTGAACAACTTCATCCAGTTTAAAGGGCATGTTTTTTTCCTTCAACTCCAACTCTTTATTGGAGATTTGTTCGCGAAGAAAAGCTATCTCCGCTTCCGGACTGGAGAATTTAGGAGGATTATTAAGAACATTTTCCATAACTTTATTATATCGCACTATCAACACGAACAAAATCTCTTTCTCCCCAAACCATTTTCAGAGATGCCAACTTTTCCGGCGGAAAGTTGGCTCTGTCCTCGTCCACAACTTGTCAATGAGCCGAGCACTATGAGCTCATCGGTGCTCGGTCGTTGACAAGGCCGTGCTTGTGGCCTGTGGATGCTCTGAAAATAGTTTGTGTCGACAAGATTTTGTTTAGTGCCATATTTGAGTTTTAAATGCTAAAAACAAAACCCCGTGAGATAATTTTCATATCTCACGGGGAAATGAAGAGATTTGCGAGCAGGACGGGGTCGCAGCCGTACAGCCCGCAGCCGAGCCAGTCCCAGTTCACGATCACACGCTCGTCGTCCCAGATGAGGCACGCGATGTTGCGGTCATACGACCACTGCTCGCTTTCAGCGGTTGCAGTTGTCGCCCGAGCTGCGTTTGTAGAGAATGCCTTCCGTACCACTGCCCAGCGTGAGGACTCATGTCAGCTTCTAGGCTGTATATTATTCCGCATCATAATGCGACAGCACTCTCCACCAAGTTCCTTCGTTTTTTAAAGAAGTTCCCCATGCTACCACTCTCCTCCAAACCGTGATCGTGAGGACTCTCGATACATGGATACTGGATTCGGCCGCCAGAAGCCTTGACCGCCGGCAAGATTCGCCTACTACCATTTTTAATTATAATTGAAAAACGAAAATCCGCCAAGCACGTGAGGTGCTTGGCGGAAAGTCAAAGGTCAAAGGTCAAAGGATCAAAGGGCCAAAACAGATCCAAGTGACCAAGGACAAAGTGCTAAGAACTTGCGAGCAGGACGGGGTCGCAGCCGCCCAGCCCGCAGCCGAGCCAGCCCCAGTCCACGATCACACGCTCGCCGCCCCAGATGAGGCACGCGATGTGGCGGCCACCCGAGCTGCGTTGTGACTTCCAGAGAAAGACGGCCTTGTTCTTGAATTCCTCTGGGTAGGTGGATGGATCGGCGAGCCAACCCTTAACCACCTCGTCTTCCAGG
>Ga0209541_10002260_pt1 | contig 36699 bp, 35 predicted proteins | sample RifCSPlowO2_01_FD_184027 | JGI IMG/M metagenome (GOLD analysis project Ga0209541, IMG submission 184027) | Groundwater microbial communities from Rifle, Colorado - Rifle CSP2_plank lowO2_0.1 (SPAdes) (version 2) | ecosystem: Environmental > Aquatic > Deep subsurface > Groundwater | place...
TGATCCTGGTGAGATTCCACTATTCTTAGATAAGATAAAAGAGCATGATATTGTAATTGGAACAAGAAGTTTAAACAAAAAAATGCCTATAATCTTCAGATTTGGAAATTCATTGATTCATTATATATTTAAAATTTTATTTAACCTGAACATAAAAGATACACAATGCGGCTTTAGGGCATTTAAAGCAGAGATTTATCCATTGATAAAATGGCAGGCATTGAATTATGCTGTTGAAACAGAGATATTGGCCAAAGCAGGCAAAAATAATTTAAAGATTGCTGAAGTTCCTATAAAAACAATATATGCAGACAAATATAAAGGGACAAATATAATAGATGGTGTAAAAATAATATTTAGCATGCTTAAATGGAAGGTATCGTAGATGGTGCTTGGAATTCAATTATTTGGGATTTTGTTTGGAATAGCAATGATATATTTTGCATTCCTATATTTAAAAAAAAAAGATTTAACAATAAATGATTTTGTAATATGGCTTATTGTTTGGCTTATATTTATTTTTGTAGTATCTTTTCCGCAGAAGCTTAATGTTTTTATGGATACATTAGGGATAATAAGCGCTATGCAGTTCTTTTCAGTAGCAGGAATTATCTTTCTTTCAGCAGTTGTTTTCTATCTGTATACAAGAGTAAGAAAAAACCAGAAGAGATTAGCTAAGATTGTTAAAGAGATTGCTTTAAGGGATGTGAAGAAATAAGTTGATTCAGAAACAAAAAGAATCTTAGGTAAGCATTATATTGTTAAACATAAAATTAAAGTAAGACCTATTCAGAAAAATTTTTCTATTGAATAATATAATTTTCCCCTATTTAGTCTTGATAGATTCTCCAGGTAGGTAAACTTGTTTAATTGTATATTCAAATCTATGGAAACGATAATGTTCAATAGTATCAGAAAACATTTTCCTAATCTCATTAATCAATTTCTTCATCTCTAAAACATCTTTAACCATAACTTCTATTTCAAAATCTGGTCCCCCAATAGTTCTCATTCTATAAACAATATTTTTATGTTGTTTAGCAAACTCAAACATTTTTTTTATGCGTGACATATCATTAAGAAAAAAATCAATTTTGTAAAACCTATAACCTAACTTATTTGTGTCAATAAGTGCATTATAACCAAGAATAACTCCATTCTTTTCTAATTTTTTAAGGCGATACAAAGCAGCTTTAGGTGTTAATTTGATTTTATTTGCTAATTCTACTAAGGGAATCTGTCCGTTTTCTGTAACCGCTTTAAGAATTTCATAATCAGTTTCATCATAATTTACTGATTCTTTATCTCCAATAATTTTTTCTTCAATTTCGTATCCTTCAATTAAAGGTTTCATTGGATAATGAATCATATTTACTGATTCATAAATCTCTTGTTTTAAGATATATTTTCGATATTTTGTCAAAAAAGAAAACCATTTTTCTGAAAATTCTGGTATTGATTTAACCCAAAGATAAAAACCAATGTCAATATCACCCTCAAATTTCACTGTCCACATAAAAAATGGATTTTGTTTCATTTCGTTATAGATCTGCTCTTCTATTTCTAGAGTGATATTATGCCATTTCAAATATACTCTAATAGAATTATAGCCTAATTTTCTCCAATCAATTAAGGCATGATAACTTTTAATTATTTCTTTTTTCTCAAGTTGACTAATTCTGTAACTTATCACTTGCTTCGATACTCTCAGCTTTTTGCCTAAAGTTGTGTTGGTTTGTCTGCAGTCTCTATTTAGTTCAAAAAGCAGCTTTAAATCTGTTGAATCAGTCATTTTACATAATAAATTTACTTTACTATATATATTTTTCCATTTTGACAAAAAATATGAAAGTAAATTTATTATATATGGGAGACTACTACTAAGTAATGACCAATAAAGAAAGTATCAAACCAAATTTACCATCTGGTAATGTACTTATGATCCATCCACAATATGTTCATTATTCAGGTGCATTTACTAAGGATGAAACTCCCTTTTTACCATTAGGCTTACTCTATGCTGGACAAATTTTGGAAAAAAATCGAGATATAACTATTCAATACCATGATTGTCAGCTATATGATATAGATAGAAGGAATGATTTAGAATCTTATGATTCTATTGGTATTCATGTAATGGGTGCGCAAAATATTGCCCCATCCCATCATCTTTATAATTATCTGGTGGAGTTACGAATTGATCCAAAAAGAGTTTATTTTGGTGGCCAAGGAGTAGAAGAATTACAACCAGACGAGTTTAAACAAATATTCCCTAACGCAAATTTAGTTGAAAGACAAGCATTAGTTAGTTCTGATTATTGGAATATTTCAATAAGAGATCAGTTAGATAAATTTTCTGAAAATGATTTGAGGACTTATCTAAGTAATGAATTAACACTTTTGTTTAGTCAAGGCTGTAAATACAATTGTACTTTTTGTGGTGCACAAACAAGTATGAGGGAAACATTTTATAACACCAAAGGAAATTTAATGGCTTATTTTGACATAGCGAAAGAACTTGGAATTGACAGTTTACATGCTTATGTAACATCATTAGATTTTTTTCAACAGGTATTGAAAGGAGGGAATACAAGAAAGCTGAAGAAACAATTGGAAGATATCGTAAACCTTCAAAAAGAATATAGTATTCGTTTAAGATTAAGAGCATTAGCTAGAGCAGATTCATATATGTTTGCTTCAGAAGATAAATCATTAATGGAATTAGTTAAAGAAGCTGGTTTTTATCAATTTGGGTTTGGTGCTGATGGTGCAGCTAATGTCAATTTACTTAAAGCTATGAAAAAAGGTACCAGTGATTTAAAATCAAAATTGATGGAAACATTTGGATATTCTGAAAAAAATGGTTTTACTCCAGAAATTTTATACGTTTTTGGAATAGAAGAAGATACAGAAGGAACTCTCCAAGAAACGAGAGATTTGTGCGTTGGTCTATTAAATAATTTTCAAACATCTATTTATCGAGGTTTCCCAGCAAAAAATTTCATTCCAGGAAACTTCAATTGGACAAGAGCAGATTGGAAAAAATCAGCGACACGTCAGAAACTTCTCGATAATCCAGAATTGTTTGCTAATCTGGGATTTGAAACATTAGCTAATCATATTTCTCATCCAGATCAAAATGCAAGAAAATTAGTTAATAAGTATGCGATAGAAATGAGCTATTTCGCGCATCAATTAGGAAGAGTTCAAAGTTTTTTGACAGTCCCAATAATGGAAACCAATGGGCATGAATTAATGGATGATGAGTCTTTTGAGCAATTCAGAGAAATCGTCGGAAATTATGCACCAAATATTGCTAAAGTTTTAACAATGAATAATTTGCCAGATTATAGAGAACAATTAAACGGGTTGATTCCGAAGGACACATAAAATGATGTACTTTCGTTACATCTAAATCAAGGACAAATTTTATTTAACCATTTACAAAAATTTTTTAGAATTTTGTTTAAATCCTCTTTTCCTTAATAAACTTCCTGCATCCAACCCACTTCTCCTTCTTAACAATTTCCTCAAATATCTGCCAACTCTTTTTTAAATTTCTCTTATACGCCTTCTTAACAAAAAAATTAATCTCATTCATATTCATCTCTCCAAGAAACTCGCATGGGTGAAAATAAAACATATAATTCATTTTAAGTAATTTAGAGAAAGGATATAACATTCTGTGATAGCTTAATCCGTTCGGAAACGGAAATATCAGATTTGGAACAGGCAGCTCAATAATTCCATTAATTTTTCTTGGCTTCAAATTAAAATTTAAATATCTCCCTGGAAAAAAACCAGCAACAGAAGAATCATATTCAAAGCCATTTTTCTTTAATACATTCCATAATCTTTTATTTGTAATAAAATATGGTGCTCTAAAGCCCTTAACATTAATTCCAATTTCCTTAAATGCTTCCTTGCTTTTCTTAATCTCTTCTTCCAATTCAAAACCATTTAATTTATTTAATCTTTTATGGGAAAATGAATGAGAAGCAATTTCATGCTTCCTGCTTATCTCTTTAATCAGCTCCTCATTATCTTTAACTAATTCTCCTAAAACAAAGAATGTTGCCTTAACTTTATGCTCATCAAAAAAATCCAGTATTTTTGGAATAAATTTTAAATTATCTAATCTATCTGTTTCAAAATCATATTCTAAATCCAAAGTTAAGATTTTCATTCTAATTCAATTGTTGCAGGAGGCTTTTGCGTTTTATCCCAATACACTCTGTTTATTCCTTTAATTTCATTAACAATCCTGTTTGTAACTTTTCTTTCAAAATCTTCTGAAAAATAAAATGAATCAGCAGTCATAAAATCATTTGTAACAACAGCTCTTAATATACAAGCATATTGATATGTTCCCTCATCACCCATAACACCAATTGTTCTGTCAGAAGATAATGCTGCAAAAGCCTGCTTAATCTTATAATATAACCCATTATTTTTTAATTCTGAAATAAAAATATAATCAGCCTCTCTTACCAAATCCAACTTGTGCTTAGTAACCTCTTCTTTAATCCTAACAGCTAATCCTGGTCCTGGAAATGGATGCCTCCATATAATGTCCTTTGGCAGTTCTAATTTCTCTGAAATGACCCTTACTTCATCTTTAAACATTTCCCGAAATGGTTCAATCAATTTTAAGCTCATATCTTCTGGTAAGCCGCCAACATTATGGTGTCTTTTTATCTTTGAAGAAACACCATATATAGGAACACTCTCAATAACATCTGGATATAATGTTCCTTGAGCTAAATATTTTACATCTTTTAAACCACTTGCTTGTTCTTCTAGTACATAGATAAACTCATTTCCTATTATTTTTCTTTTTTCATCAGGATCTGTAATACCTTCTAATCTTTTTAAGAATCTTTCTTGGGCATCAACATACATAAATCTTAATCCAGCTCTTGCAAGATTTCCTAAAACTTCTTTTTCTTCATCTTTTCTTAAGAGGCCATTATTAATAGTTACTGCATAAAATCTATCACCTAAAAATCTTTTCATAAGCAAAGCCAGCGTCATTGAGTCTACCCCTCCGCTTACAGCACATATAACATTACTTTCTCCTACTTTTTCTTGTATTTGATTTATAATATTAGGAATTAAATCTTCTTTCTTCCAATCCTTCTCTGCATTGCATATACCTATAAAATTAGCAAGTATTTGTCTTCCATATTCTGTATGATCAACCTCTGGGTGAAATTGTACAGCATAAATATTACCTTTTTGCATTGCTGCAATATTTCCATTTTCAGAAACAGCAATAACCTCAAAACCATCTGGAACTTTTTCAACAATATCGCCATGGCTCATCCATGTTATTATTTCATCTTTCTCAATCCCTTCAAATAATCTGCTTTTCTTTAATTTTACTCTTGTTTTTCCATATTCCCTGTTTTTTGTTGGTTTAACCTCTCCTCCTAAAAAATATGCAATTGCTTGCATTCCATAACAAATTCCTAAAATAGGAATATTCTGTTCATAAATTCTTTTGTCAGGCAATGGAGATGAATCATCATAAACACTAAACTGGCCACCTGATTGGATTAAGCCAGCAGGAGCGCCTTTTAAAATATCTTCCAATGATTTTTTATAAGGCGCAATTTCTGTATAAACCTCATTTTCTCTTATTCTTCTAGCAATATTCTGCGTTAATTGGCTTCCGCAATCTATTATTTTTATCATATCCCTAATCCTTCTCTAATGCTAGGCCCGAATTTCCTTTGCATTATCAACGGCATTCTTTTCCATGTCTCAATTGCAAACCTGTATTTGGCGTTTCTTGGATCTACTTTTGGAATCTTCTTTAGTTTATACAAATCATAGTAATGGAATAATGGCATTAACTGGCATCCAAACTCTTCTTTAAATCTAAACTGGCCTGAATCTTCTCTTACCCTTCCTAAATCAAAGCATTTAAATCCGTTACTAATCCCATATTTAATAAATTGCCAATGCAATAATTCATTAGGCCTTAATTCCAAACTTTTTTTATCAGAGACAGATATTATCGCATGAATCCTTTCTTTATAAGCAAATCCCAATAATAATGAGATTAATTTATTGTCTTTAAATGCTCCAAATGCCTTTCCTAAGCTTGATTCAAAAAAATTAATAAAAAAATCTTTGTAAAAAGGAGGGCTGCCAAAAAGCTTCATGCCTTTTAAGTATAAATTATATATTTCATCAATATCTTCTTTCCTCAATTCTTTAATTATTATCCCTTTTTTTTCTGCTTTTCTTATTGCTTTTCTCTTTTGCTTATTCAGCATTTTCCAGTTTTCTTCTTCACTTTTTAATTCTAAAACAAATCTCTTATATTCTTCTGTTTTTTGTAAATATTTGCTTAACTCATCATCATAATCCAATCCAGCCCTTATCTCTAAATATCTGTATTTTTTGCTGTAATTGTTTTTGATATAATCCAGAATATTTTTTATTTTTTTTTTGTCTCCAGCAAAACTCCCGTATTCCAAGAATGGAACAGAGATTATCTTGTCTCCCATTAGTTTGCTTTTAATCATTCCAACTGGCAGGATAGTTTTTATCCCTTCATCAATTAAAGCTAAATACTGGAATTTGACATTAGGAAATGATTTTTCTAAGAATTCCTTGTATTTAGGGGTGTGAAAAATAAGATGCTCATTTTTACTTAAAAAATCATCCCATTCTTTTCCTTTTTCTAGATTTATTATTTGCATCTTTTTATCTTATCACAGATATATGTTATTTCATCTCTGCTTCTGTACAAGGCAAAGCTCAAATACTCTTTTTCAAATTTACTGGCCAATCCATTGCTTAAATCACTAAATGTCAACAATGGCTGTACATCTACCCTTTCTTTAAACAGCATTTTTCTTAATCTTTCTCTTTCTTTGCTCTTTATAATAAAATAAAGCCAGCTTGGGTTATTATTTGTTACTGGTTTTATAAAATCAACTATTCCTTCTAGCTCATTAATGCAGTATTCAGCATTATTTCTTCTTAATTTTAAGATTTTATCATATCTTTTAGCCTGCTGCATTACAATATATTTCCCTAACTCTGATGCTTTAAAATCCATGTCTTTATGTGGAATGCCTAACTTTTTTTTTAAGATAACATAAAATAAGCTATAACACGCTTTATTAAAAAATATTGAAGAGCTTTTTGCCTGTATGTTATTTATCATTGTCTTAAATAAAGGGTATTTTTTAGTTTCATTAATCTTCAGAATATTTTTTGTAACAATCATTCCATTCCCATAACCTATATTCTTTGAAATTCCAAAAGAAAAAAAAGCATAATCACCAAAGCTTCCAGCCAGTTTTCCTTTATATTCTGCTCCTAATGCCTGGGCGCAGTCCTCTACCAGCAAAATCTTATTATCCCTGCAAATCTTAACTATCCTGTCCATGTCCGGCATAAAACCAAAATTATAAGGAAGAACCAATGCCTTTTTTATAGTCTTTTTATATTTTTTATTTAAGATTTTAATAAGATTATCGATATCAATCAAATGATTAGATTCAATAAATTCAACATCAGTATTCAATCTCTTTATAGCATCTAATACAACATGGCATGTAAAGCTTGGCAGATATGCCAAATCAACCTTTTCATTCTTCAGAATCCAGTACAAAGCATTTCTTCCAGAGCTTGTCCAATAATAATTCCCTTCTGGAAGATATCTCCTAAGATGCTTAAAGTTAGCCTTCCTTCTAATTAAATAATTCAAAGCTCCAAAAAATAAATCTCCAATATTTGGAGTCGGCTTTTGATGGGGAATTAACATCTTAAATTTTTTATTTTCTTGGCAGGCACTCCTCCTGCTAATGTAAAATCATCAACATCTCTATTAACAACAGCGCCTGCAGCAACAATTGAATTTTCTCCAACATTAACGCCTTGCAGGATTATTGCGCCTGTTCCAATCCATGCATTCTTTTTAATCCTGATTGCAGCGACTTTATTATGGTGGCCATGGGCAACTAATGTTGCCCTAAATGAAATTGTAACATTATCTTCTATCTTGACTAAATGCGGAAACTGATCATCGATAAAGCAGTCAATTCCAATAAACACATTCTTTCCAATTTTCATTCCCTGCAGCCTGTAAAGAAAAATTCTTCCTGAATTGGAAATGCAGTTTCTTGCTGTTAAATTTAGAATTTTATTTATGAAGATTCTTACAATATTTTTTTTAATTTCTTTTCTATTTAATACAGGATTCATAAACATCAAGATATTTTTTGGCAATATCTTTCCAATTATACTTTTCCAAGATTTTTCTATAATTTTTTTTTTTTTTTTTTTTTTTTTTGTTTAATATTTCAATAGCTTTTTCAGCAATCTCTTCTGGATTTTTTGGATTAACTATTCCATCAATCTTCTCTTTTTCGAAAATCTCTGAAACCCCTGCTCCTGAAGTAACTATTGCTGGAATATTCATTGCCAATGCCTCTAAAGCAACTAATCCAAAACTTTCTTCAATTGTTGGGCTTGGCAGGACAAATAAATCAGCTATTCTGTAATATTCAATCAGCTCTTTTTCAGAAACAAATCCTTTAAATTCAACAAATTCGTTTAGGTTTAAATTATTAACTAATCTTTTTAATGCTTTTTCCTGGTCCCCCTTTCCGATAATTGTTAATTTTACATTATCTATCTTATCCTTGATTAAAGGAAATGCCTTGATCAGATATTTTAATCCTTTATATTCTCTTAATGCTCCAACGTATAATATGTTTTTTTTTATTGTTTTTTTTTTTTTTAATTTTTTAGTCTTAAACTTGTCCAAATCAATGCCATGGGGAATAGTGTATATCTTATTTTTATATTTAGTTAGCAATCTGCTTTGAGGAATAACCTTGTTGGTATTTGTGATTATTGCAGAACTATTTTTTAAAATATTATCAAAGAATATATGATTATAAATAAATGAAAATATACTGTAAAACCCTTTTAGTTTTATTTCATTTCCATGGCAGTGGACAACATAAGGAATTTTTTTTATTCTAGCAAATAAAGCTCCAGCATCTAACCATAGTGGATGAGGATAGTGCAGGTGTATAACATCTGTCTTATTTAACTTAAGCAATTTGAACAATAAACAAAAGGAAAACGGAGATTTAAGAAAGTCAAATGATTTAACAGGCATTACTTTTATTCCATCGATGCTTTCCCCAACAGAACTTACTATGATAACCTTATTTTTATATTTAACAAACTCTCTTGACATATAATACACACAATACTCTATGCCTCCTTTATTAGGCAAAAAATATGCTGGCATCTGTAATATGTTCATATTAACCCCTTATATCAGATAATGCCATAATCTTTTTAAAGATTATTCTAATTGCTGGATTATGGATATAGCATTTATAACCTCTTATTATAAAGAAGAGATTGGAGGAGCTGATATAAGCACAAGGCTTTTAGCAGATGGACTTATAAATAAAGGCTATTCTGTCAATATAATCAATATTAAGGCCAATTTTCTTGTATTGAAAAGATTCCTGCTAAACACAAATATTTATGATTATTTTTTAAAAAGATACATTAAAAAAAGAATAAAAAAAAATACTGACTTAATTCATGTGCATGATCTAATGCTATTGCCTGCTTCTGTTGAACTGGCCAAAGAGCTTAACATTCCAATTATCATAACTGTAAGGGATTACAGATTTATATCAAACCTTCCTGTTCTGGAAGTTGAAAATAATCTGATCAAAAAGATTGATAAAAAAGAATATATAAGTTTATTAAAAAAAGAAATCAAATCTAGGTTATTGGCAAATCTTATCTATCCCTTAATAAACAACAGACCAAAAAAAATAAGAGAAGCATTAAACAAATGCGATAAGATAATATCAATAAGCGACTTTATTAACAATAACTTAATTAATAATAATGTTAGAAAAGATATAATAACCATCCATAATCCATGCCCTGATTGGAAACCAGCTAAATTAAAACCGCATAAAGAACTGCTCTTATTTGCTCCAGGAAGATTAGAGCATTATAAAGGATTCCATATATTAATCAATTCTATTAATGACTTAATTAAAGATTATAATATCAAGAATATCAAATTAATTATTGCAGGAACTGGAAATTATGAGACTCAATTAAAAGAATTAACAAGTAAATTAGAATTAAACAACTGCATAGAATTTACAGGAAAGATTTCTTATGGCGGGATGAAGGATTATTACCAAAACTCAGACATCATAATATTTCCAAGCATTTGGCCAGAGCCATTAGGAAGGATTCCTTTAGAGGCAATATCTTCTTCAAAGCCAATTATAGCAAGCAATATCGGAGGAATTCCTGAAATAGTGAATGAAAAAACAGGAATCTTAGTAAAGCCAAATGATAAAGAAGAACTGACAAAAGCAATTTTGAAATTGATTAAAGATAAGAATTTAAGATTAAGATTAGGAAAAGAAGCAAATAAATTATATGATAAGTTCAGCCAGGAGAATTTTGTTAGGAAGATGATTGATATATATCACCAAATCAATAAACAACCTTATAAATCCTAACGCCGTCTTTGTCATAAACTTTCAGATAATCTTTATTCTCAAACATTTCTGGCTCTAGAGCCCTTTTTCTAAAATATTCCTTGCCAATATATACATATTTAACATTTCTTTCTTTTAAGTTGTTTATGTCTGAATAGAATCTCTTGCTGTCAAAATTTAATGTTCTTATAGTTGTTAAATTCTCTTCATAAGTATAAAAATCGCTTAGATTATAAGCTTCGTACAATTCATTGTGATAATTAGCAGGGATATGCGGAAATAAAACAGGCCGGTAAGAGACTGCAGGAATATATTTTCCAGAAACATCATTAAGAAAAATATCGCTTTGATTTGTATTTTTTTCTATCCAGCCAAAAGCATCTAAATCTGCTTCTGTTATCAGCGAATCTTCTTCCATTCCGAACATATATAGCATAGCAGGTCCGCCAATGAACTGGTATATGGACAAATAAGCTGCTTGTTTAAAATCAATTTTGCTCCTGTCTGTATTGTATGGGGAGTCCTTATAGATAATATTGTCAACAAAACCAAAGTAGCTGATTGAGATAATCAAATAAAACAAAACTAAAATCCAATTTTTTTTTTTTTTTTTAATAATCTTTTTCAAAAAAGCAGCTGCAAAAATAGAAAAAGGGATAATAAAAAACAAGCTTATTCTGTCGCTCATCAAAGCAAATGAAAGGGGCAGTATCCAGTATTTGGTATTTATTATCATAAAAAATATTATCAATGTAAACATAAAGTAATCCATGGCTAATTCTGTTTTCTTTAATATTAAAAAACCAGCTAAAGCAATAAAAAAAAAGAATAAGCTTGTATAAGCAATTGATTGTATCAAAGGAACTATTAAAAAATCCAGGAATCCAAGATTAAAACTAGGAAACACCGAATGATCATAATACTTGTAGCTGAATTCAGTAAGCTCATTTTCTGTTATTCCTAATTCAAAAAAAATGAGATAAGGCGCTATTAAAAAAAATGAAACAATTCCTATTTTTATAACATTTTTAATTATATTTTTTACTTTCTCCCTCCTTCCTTTTAATATTATCAAATCCTTTATGATTAGATAAACTAAAAAAAAACCATATACATAAAAAAATGTTAAGAAAGGATTGATGTGGGTTAATAAGGATGCAGAAAATACAAATGAAGCTAGTAATACCTCAATAAATCCCATTCTTTCAATATCTACTATTAAACTAAACCCAATCAAAATAAAAAAAAAACTAAATGAAGTAGGGTTGCCGCCCCAGTGAAATATAAGCTGGGGATAGGTTGTTAAGAATAGAGCAATTATGGAAGTTATTAAAGCAACTTTCTTATTAAAAAATTTATTTAATAGAATAAACAAAGAAAGATTAATCAAAAAATAGATTAAGCAGGCTACTAAGAAATTAGCCCTGTAAACCGGCATATAAGACAATATGGAGACTAAAGCAGAGATTGTATGAAAACCAACAGCATATGTTCCAAAATATTTTATAGGGATTATTGGTTCATAGCTGCTAGGCAGTCCGTCATTTTTAACAATTAAAATAGAGGGGTATGCATGTTCTGCCATATCACCTGGACCAGGAGCAACTATCAAACTAAAGAACGGAATTAATCTTAAAGATAATATTATTAAAAATATAAACAATACCAACATCTCCTTATAACTAATCTCTATATTCCGTCTTAAATTATTTTTAATATTAAAAATAAAGCATAATAAAATGATTAATGAGATTATATAAACAAAAATAGTTAAAGAAAAATTAAATAATCTAAGAAACCATGCAGATATTATCCAAAAAGACAATGATAATGCTATACAATAACCCAGTGAATGGATAAATTTTTTTCTTAAATAAAATATTAAAATTCCTGGAATGAAAAATACTATCAATGGTTTCCAAATCAACATCAAAATGAATAAGATGCTGCTGAAAATAATCAGATTTAATTTCATTTTTACAAGAACTCTTTTTTTATTTATAAAGTTAATTATTGTAAAATATTGTATTTAATATATATCATTCTTTTTTTATCATTCTTTTGGTTCGCCGTATCCCATCACAGTTATAAAAAACGTTCTGGGAAGATATCTGACTTCAATGTTCTTAAATGATTTTTCCAAACTTCTTCTTATTTTTTTTTTATTTAAGAAAATTTTATTTTTATCATCTTTGCAGAAATCATACAATCTGAAAACTGATAAATTTGAAGGAACAAAAACAATTACCCTCCTGCCTATTCTGGCCATATCATTATATATGATCTCTGTTTCCTTTTCATTGAAATGCTCCATTACCCCCTGGCTGAAAACTATATCAAATTGCTTATCTTTGAAATAGTTATGAAGCTTAAATATATCCCCTAGTATTATATTCCTGCATTTCTTTTTGGCTTCTGCTACAGACTCTTTGCAGTTATCTATCCCAAAACATCTGTAACCTTTCTTTTCCAATATTCTGAGGTATTTACCAGAACCGCAGCCTGCCTCCAAAATTAAGGCATTTTTATTATGATTGGCATAATCTTCTATTAATCCGCAGAATATCTTTGAAAAATAATGTTCTCTAAAAAATTCAATTATTCTTCTTCTTACAGATTTAGATTTCCAATAACCTTTCCAATCAACCATCTTATACCGCTTTTTCCTTTCAAAGTTCAAAGAAGATATATAAATTTTATTTTTTATTTTGGATTTAAGCTAAAATAGTAAATCTTTTTAAAGAACCAACCAATTATTTAAACCATGATAATTATAACTATTCCTGCATATAATGAAGAGAAGACAATAGGCAGGGTAATAAAAGAAATTAAAGAAACAATGGATAAGACCAGTTATAAATACAGGATTCATGTTCTGGATGATGGAAGCAGGGATAAAACAAAAATTATAGCAGAAAAGTCAGGCGCTGTTGTTTTTTCCCACCCAATCAATTACGGCTTGGCAGAAACATTCAAAGAAGAAATAAAAAGATGTTTAGAATCAAAAGCAGATATTATAGTTCATACAGATGCTGACGGGCAATATCCTGCTTTATACATCCCTAAACTAATAAAAGAAATTGAAAATGGATATGATCTTGTTTTAGGCAGCAGATTTAAAGGAAAGATTCAGTCAATGTCTTTAACCAAAAAAATTGGAAATATCATATTTTCAAAAGTTGTATCGCAGATAACAAAAACTAAAATTACAGATGCGCAGACTGGCTTCAGGGCTTTTACAAAAAATGCCGCTGAAATGCCAATAATATCCAGCCATACTTACACCCAGGAGCAGATAATCAGAGCTGTAAAAAAAAAAAAAATTAAAATTAAAGAAATTCCGATTTACGCCAGGAAAACAAGAAAAAGCAAATTAATAAAAAACCCGCTTGAATACGCAGTTAAAGCAGGTATAAATCTGTTAAGGGTATACAGGGATTTTGAGCCATTAAAATTCTTTGGATCAATAAGCTTTTTTTTATTTTTTCTTAGCTTTATAATTACAGTCTATATCATATTTAGAATGGGCATCTATGGATTGAACATACTGGATAGGTTAATCCCTACACTATTGCTTGCTGTGCTTTTTTTTCTTACTGGGCTTCAAATACTATTATTCGGTTTTTTGGCAGACAAACAAAAAATATGAATCTTAAAAAATTAATTCCAATAATTGTATCAGCAGCGATATTTATTGTAATCCTAATCAATATAGATATCCCTCAATTGATAAACTATTTTAAAAATATAAACTTTTTTTTCCTTATTACCTCATTCTTGTTAATCATTCCAGTGGTTGTAATAAATGCTTTTAGATACGTAAAAATAATAAGCAAAGAGCATAACCTTCCATTGAACACCTCAATAAAGTTAACCTTGGCTGGAGCAAGCCTAAACACCATAATGCCATCTAAGTTCGGAGACCTTATAAGAGCATATTATTTAAAAAAAAAAAAAAAAATTGGTTTAAACAGGGGGATAGCCTCAATCCTTTTTGAAAAATATATGGATCTTTTTGCTTTGTTTTTTTTATCTTTTTTGTCAATAATTTTTATAAAGAATCTAAATAATACTTCTTTTGCAGTTGTTATATTATGTTTTTTTTTTATACTATTAAGCTTTTTTTTATTCTTCATTGATTTAAATAAATTGAAAGATATTGTTAAACTAAATAAAATTAGAGAACTGACTAATGAATTAATAGATTTTACAGAAAGAATAAAACATGATTTTTTATTATTCTTATATATAATATCCCTCTCTTTGCTAAATTGGTTTTTGCAATTAATCCAGTTTTACTTTTTTTTTTCTGCCTTTAATTTTAAAATAAATCCCATGCTGATGTTCTTAGTTCCAATTGCAATTATAATTGGAATGGTTCCAATAAGTTTTAATGGGGTTGGCATAAGAGATTCTGCATTAATATTTTTGTTTATGAATTATGCTCCGGTTTCTTTGGTTGCAGGAGTGGGTATCTTAGCAACCTTAAGAAATGTTATTCCGGCAGTTGCAGGATTGGCTTTTATAAGAAAATATTTAAAATTATAACATCTATAACCTAATCATCATCTCCCCTGCTAAAACTCAAAACATCAAATCCAGCGCTAACAACCCTTCTGAATTCATTTAAAGATTTTAACCTTAGCAATGTTTTCGCAAGATAGCTTGGCCTGAAATAAAATTTTTTATAAGCTAAATTAACTGCTGTTCCAACTTCCTTATCGCTTAAATCAGATATCAGGTCATTATGGAATCCGATGCTGTGCTCTTTTGATGTATCTTGGGCAGTAGCATCAATTCCCGGAAATTTCTTCTTAATCTCCCTATATATCGGAGTTCCCGGAAATATTGTAAATGCATTAAATGTTGCTGTACTTGGATTTACCTCTTTAACAAATCTTATTGTTTCATTTACTGTCTTCCATGTTTCTCCGGGGCATCCTAGCATTACATGAGCATGGCTTTCCATCCCAATATCATTCATAATCTTGAATGTTTTTCTAGTTTCTTCAACCTTAATCCCTTTTTTAATGTTATCTAGAATTTTCTGTGAGCCAGATTCAACACCTATCTTTATCATATGGCAGCCGCTTTTTTTCATCAATTCTATGCTTTCTCTATTCAAAGTGCCGATTCTTGCGTTGCATATCCAGGATATGTCCATATTTTTCTTGATTATGGCATTGCATATTTCTTTTAATCTTTTTTCATTTGCAGTAAAAGTCTCATCTCTATAAAAAATTTCTTTATACCCTAATCTGATAATTTCTTCAATTTCTTCTACCACATTCTTAGCGCTTCTGAATCTTAATCTATTTCCATAAAACGGAACTGATGTGCAGAATGTGCATAATCCAGGGCATCCTCTGCTGGTAAGTGCAGTTGTCCATGGAATTTTTTTTACAATCGGGCTAAAATAAACAAATTGGGATACATACTTCCTGTCTGGGAAAGGCAGGTTGTCTAAATTTTCAATAAATGGGTAAGGCTCATTAATTATTATTTTTTTTCCTTTCTTAAATGCAATTCCTTTAATCTTTTCATAATCTTTTCCTTTTTCAAGAGCATCAATAAAATCCCTTATTATATACTCTGGCTCTCTCATTATTGCATAATCAATTCCGCCATAGCTTAAGCTTTGTTTAGGTTCAAATGTAGTATGGCTCCCAAAAGCTAAAGTAACAGTTTTTACCTTTTCTTTTATCTTTCTTAAATTCATTGAATCCTCAACAATATTCATTGAGGAAGTGGGTATAACAATAACATCTGGCTGTATTTTTTCAATTTTTTTCAATGTATTTTCAAAATTAAGTTTCTCTGCCTGGGAGTCAAGTATTGCAACATTATGTTTTTGGTTTAAAGCAGCTGCAACATACATTAAGTTAAGAGGAGGAAAAGCCTGTCCTGCTATTCTTTTTCCTTTGCACCAGCAGCCGTAAAAAAGATCTCTTGCTACATTAGAGCTGTATTTACTAGGCGGGTTTAATATTAAAACTTTCATTGCTTAGAGAAATCTTTAAAAGCTTATAAAAGTTTTTGATTGTTATGAGGGGTTATTATAAAGATATTGTGCTTAATGTAATTCCAAAAATCTTATCTTCAATAGATTCAAATCCTTTATCTAAAACATATGGCTGTTTAGACAAGAATTATTGGTGCTATAAGACATCTGACTTCCCATCATCCAGATTTCAGGAAGCAATGCTAAGCCTGGCTTTGTTATATACAACAAAATTTTCAGGAAATACCTATTATGACAACAAAAAAATAAAAGAATTAGCTGTAGCAGCATTAAATTTCTGGTCAAAAATACAAAAAAAAGATGGCAGCTATGATGAATGGTACCCAAATGAGCATAGTTTTTGCGCAACATCATTTTCACTATATTCTGCAACAGAGACATATTTATTGTTAAACTTAAATGATAATAATATCATAAATAAATTTCTTAGATCTGCTAAATTTCTCTTTAAATCAGAAAAAGTAGCAAACCAGGAAATTGGCTCAATAACTGCTTTATACAATGTTTATTTAATAAAAAGGTATGATAAGATTAAAGAGATTATTGATAATAAACTAAATAATTTAAAACAAAACCAGGAAGGATGGTTTTATGAATATAATGGGCCTGATTTTGGCTACCAGACTCTTTCAATTGAATTCCTGGCAAAATATTATGAAAAATCAAAAGACAGAAGGGTATTATCAATTATAGATAAAGCACTAGAATTTATGAAATACTTTGTACAACCAGATGGAAGCATTTCAAAGATTGGAAGCCGCAACACACAACTATTTTTTCCTTATGGTTTTGAGGCAATAAATAATAACATATCAAACTATATTGCAGAAATTTGTTATAAAAATATTAAAAACAATCTGAATCCTGAAAAAATGGATGACAGATACTCTTTTCCTTATCATATCAGTTATTTGCAGTCAATTAATTTTAATAACAAAAGATATAGAAAAACAAATATAACCAAAAAATATTTTAAACAGGCAGGATTATTTATTTATAACAATGAACATTATTATTTAATTGTTAATTTAAAAAAAGGAATTTTTACAATCTTTAATCCAAAAAGGAAAGATGATCATGGCTATTTTGCAAAATATAATAATCATATCATCACAACCCAGGAAAATAATTCTTATGAAATAAGCGACAATAGACTGATAATAAAAGGAAACTTTAAAGAGATTTTTCCATTGCAGCAGCTTTCGCCTGTAAAAAATATTGCGCTGCGATTTCTATTATTACTCAACATAAACATCAAATCGTTATTAAGAAAAAAGATGATATTAAATTTAAAAAACACTAATTTAAAATTTAAAAGAACAATAATTTTAAAAGAAAAGGATATTGAAGTTATAGACGAGCTTCCAAAAAATCTTAAATTTTATAATGCTGATATAAAACCAGTATATGTTCCAACCTCTAATTTTTATTCCAGGATCTGAATATATTTCTCAGCCTGCTCTTTCCATGTTCCTGAATATTTTTTAAACCAGATTAATGATTGCTTTTCCAATTCCTTAATTTGATTTGTATTTTTTAAAAGATATTTAATTCCTTTTATCAGATCTTCAGAGTAATGTGCAGGATAATCTATATCTTCTGCAAGATTAGGCTTTAAAGCTATGATTGCCTTAGCCATTGCTGCATAATCAGTCATCTTGGCAGAAGCATCCCATGAGATGGGATAAAGGCATAGCCTGGCCTTAGCAATATAATTAGGAACTTCATCTGTTGGCAAGTCTGAAATAATTTTTAGTTTAATACTATTTTTTTCACATTCTTCTTTTATCCTATCTATATTGTATATTGAATGAGTCTGGCCAATGTATATAACATCATATTCAGTTTTGTCTTTTAATGGCCTGAAATTACTTCCATTCATTATCCACGCATTGCACTTATATTTTTTATAGTAATAATTGCTTGGAGTTGTAATAACATCGTGGTTTTTTATTAAGAAATCAATATTTTTGTAAAAAGCAGGATGATCGTTTAAATCAAAAACAAATTTTGCCTTTGGATGCAGTTTATGATGCAATGCTGTGATTAATGCCCCTGTCTTTCCTATCCCAATGACAATATCCGGTTTAAATTTTAGGTAAATTAAAGGATAATACAACCATTTAGGCTTTGTGACATACTCTATTTTATGGCCAAGCTTATCAAAGTAATAAGGAAGCCAACTCCATCTCATTCTTCTCTTTCTATTTTTATAATGATATTTATCATGTGTTACAATAAGGATTTTCATAAACAAGAAGGATATTGTGTTTGTTTAAAAATATTATTTAAAACTCTTAACAGCATTAATAACCTGATTTACCTCTTCTTCTATCATTGATGGGTACATTGGAAGGGTAACTATTTTTTTCCATACACTATCTGTCACTGGACAATCAACTTTCATATTTTTAAAAAAAGAATGCAGATACAATGGCTTGTAATGGACTCCTGCTGAAATTCCAATAGCATCTAGATACTTGATTAATTGTTCCCTGTTTTTATCTATCTTTATTGTGTAGTTATGGCATGAGCTTTTTATATTACTTTTGTGGATAGGTGTTTTTATCCAATCAATCTTTTCAAATTCATCATTATACTTCTTGAAGATTTTATTTCTTAGGTTATTTGATTTTTCCAATTTCCTTAGCTGTACCAAACCTATTGCAGATTGAATGTCTGTTGGATGAAATTTATAGCCAATTTCCTCAACATCATAATCCCATTTATAGTTATCCTTAGATGTCCTTGAAAATGTTGAGCTTGTTATTCCCATCCATCTTAATTTTCTTAATCTTTCATTAAACAAATCATTATTTGTTGTGAGCATCCCGCCATCTCCTGTAGATAAATTCTTGATTGCTGCAAAAGAGAAAACAGTTAGGTTTAATGAGCCAATCTTCTTATTGTTATATTCACTTCCGCAGGCATGCGCAGCATCTTCTATTATCATTAAATCATTTTCTTCTGCAATTTCCTGTATCTCCTTCATATCACAGGGATGTCCGCCGTAGTGCACAGGAATAATTGCCTTTGTTTTAGGTGTTATTTTCTTTTTAATGTCTTCTAGGTCAATATTTAGAGTATCTTCTTGTATATCAGCAAAAACAGGCTTTAAATTGCAATATAAAGGAGAAAATGCTGTTGAAATGAAAGTTAGGGGGGTAGTTATAATCTCGCTTCCTTTTTGAAGATTAAGCAGCTTTAATGCCAAATGCAGGCCAGCTGTTGCTGAATTTAAGGCAATAGCATGCTTTATTCCTATGAATTCTGCAAATTTCTCTTCAAATTCCTTTGTTCTTGGGCCTAATCCTATCCATCCTGAGTTTATAACATCAGCTACTGCATCTATTTCTTCTTTGTTCATATAAGGCTTGAAGAGAGGTATCATTTTCTAAATTTCTCAGCCATAAACTTACTAGCTTCATGCAGTGTCTCTAGCTTTCCAGCATCAATCCAGAATCCTTTTATCATGCCATAATCAATATCATTGTTTTTTATGTATTCATCCATTATATGAGTTATCTCTAATTCCCCTCTGGCGCTGGGTTTTAGTTTTGGGATTATATCAAAACATTTCTTATCAAACATATAAACCCCGGTAATACATAAATTTGAGACTGGATTTTCAGGCTTTTCACAGGTTCCGATAACTTTTCCATCTTTAATCTCTGCAATTCCAAATCTTTTTGGATCAGGAACTTCTTTAAGCATGATTTTACAGCCTTTTCCTGATTTTTCAAAATCTTCAACATACTCTTTAATTGACTCTTCCATTACATTATCCCCTAAAACAACAACGCATTTATCATCTCCAACAAAATCTTTAGCTAATCCCAAGGCAACAGGAACACCTCCTGCGCCGTCCTGGCATTTATATGTAAAGTTAACTCCAAAGTCTTTTCCAGAGCCTAATAATTTAATAAAATCTCCCATATTCTCTCCGCCCGTAACAATTATTATATCTGTGATTCCTGCTTCTTTTAGTGTTTCAATTGGATAGAAAATCATTGGTTTGTGGAATACTGGAAGAAGATGTTTATTTGTAACAATTGTTAATGGCTTTAATCTTGTTCCAAATCCTCCTGCTAAAATAACTCCTTTCATATTGCTTAGAAGTAGGGCATATTTTTAAAGAATTTATATATTGGAATATATATTTCCTACTATCTTCTTTCATATTGCTCCTCATAATATTTCCTGTATTCTCCTGATTTTATCTTTTTCCACCACCACTCATTTTTTTTATACCAGTTTATTGTTTCTTTTATTGCGTTATTAAAGTTAAATCTCGGCTTCCATCCAAGAGAGTGAATTTTATTGCAGTCTAGAGAATATCTTCTGTCATGGCCTAACCTGTCCTTAACAAATTCAATATATGACTTATCTTTATTCATTTCTTTTAATATTATCTTTGTCATCTCAAGATTTGTTAATTCATTTCCACCCCCAATGTTATAAACCTCTCCAATTTTTCCATTATGCATGATAAAATCAATTGCCTCAATATTATCCAAAACATAAATCCAGTCTCTAACATTTAAGCCGTCTCCGTAAAGAGGAACTTTCTTATTTTCAATCAGATTTGTTATAAATAAAGGCATTACTTTTTCTGGATACTGGTAAGGGCCATAATTATTTGAAGATCTTGTTATAACAACAGGAAGGTTATATGTGCAGTAAAAAGAATATGCTAATCTGTCTGCTCCTGCTTTTGATGCAGAATAAGGATTTCTTGGATTAAGAACATCTGTTTCCTTAAAGCTTCCCTCATGAATCTGGCCGTAAACTTCGTCAGTTGATATATGAATCAGCCTCTTAATATTATTTTTTCTAGCTGCCTCTAAAAGAATAAAAGTTCCTTTAACATCTGTTTCAATAAACTGAGATGCGTCTTTAATGCTTCTGTCAACATGTGTTTCTGCTGCAAAATGAACAACAATGTCTTGATTAGACATTAATTTTTCAACTAATTCCTTATTGCATATATCTCCTTTTATGAATTTGTAGTTTGGATTGTTTTCTATATCTTTTACATTATCAAAATTAGCACAATATGTAACTTTATCTAGATTAGTAACATAATAATTATATTTATTCAATATATGCCTAATAAAATGACTTCCTATAAATCCCAATCCACCAGTAACTAAGATATTCATTTTTATCCACCTTTCTTAGCATTCCATTTAAACGGGATATTATTTTCGAAAGGATCTATCCTATATTCATCTGCATCATCTTTATTATACGGATGCGTTGTTGTATTAAGGATTAGGCATTCTTCATCTCCCAGAACTTCAAAGCCATGCGCAACTCCTAATGGAATCTTTAATAAGAATGGATCTTCTAAAGACATTATAAATTCCATAACCTCTCCTTTTGTTTCAGAATCTTCCCTTAAATCATACAATCCAACTCTTGCTTTTCCTTTTAAACAGACAAAATTATCAATTTTTTTTTTATGATAATGCCACGCTTTTACAAATCCTGGCTTGCATGTTGTAAAGTACACCTGGCCGAAATGTTCAAAAATTTTATCATCCTCTCTAAGGATCTCTACTAATACCCCTCTATCATCCTTCATAGGCTTTAATTTTTTAATAACAACTCCTTTTATCATAACACAGGGAATTTTATATGTTTTTATAAAATTTACCTAATATTTTTAAATGAATATATAATAACTGATATTATGCTGGACGTTATAATCGTTAATTATAATATGAAGGATTTATTAGAAGAAAGCTTAAATTCTATTTTCAAAAGTGATTTTAGGGCTAATGTTATAGTTGTTGATAATGCAAGTTCTGACAATAGCATTGAGATGATTAAGAAATTTAAAGTAAGATTAATTGCAAATAAAGAAAATCTAGGACTGACAAAAGCTTTGAATCAGGCAATTAAAAAAAGCCATTCAAAATATATACAGATAATGCATCCTGATGTTGCTGTTAATAAGGATACTTTTTCCAAGATGATTGAATTTATGGAAAAAAATAAAGAAGTTGCTGCTCTTGGATGCAAGGTTAAGCATCCAGATGGAAAAATATTTCCTTCTGCCCATAGATCTCCCAGGCCCAGGGCTTTTGTTTTAGAGATGATGCCAATTCCAAGATCAATAGCCAGGAAATTTAATATTTATGGATTATTCATGAGGAATATAGATTTTAATAAGCTGCATGAAGTTGAGATTATAGCCAGCGCTTTTTTATTGTTGAGAAGAGATGTTCTTAATGAAACCGGGCTATTTGATGAAGATTTTACTAATTGGACAAGTGAATGGGACTTATGCTATAGGATAAAGCAAAAAAATTGGAAGATAATTTATTATCCAGGAACAGAAGTTATTCATTATGAAAGTTATGTCCCTAAAAATAAATTGAAATTTAGCAAAGAAATAGAATATAAGTTCAAAAAAGGATATGTTGTTGCAGATAAAGTGCAGAAGATGCTTTTTCTTTTTTATAAAAAACATTATCCAAAATATGATTATTATATCTTTAAGTTCCTGTCTATTTCCAATCTGTTATTAAAAAGCTTTTTAAAATCATTTACAATATTTAAAGAAGATTCAAGAAGTAGAATTTATAATTATTTCAAAACAATAAAAGTGTGTTTAGAAGATGGTTATAATAAAAAGTGAGAATCTGATTATGAGAAATATTGAAGAGAAAGACCTAGATTTATTAATGAAATGGAGAAATATGCCTGAAGTAAGTAATTTTTTGTGCAATGACTTTATCTATACTTTTGATATCCAGAGAAAATGGTTTAATAAGATCAAGGATGACGAAAAAAATATTTATCTGATTGCTGAATCCAGCAGGAGATTTGGCGAAGCAAGAATAAATAATCTTGATGCAAAAAACAAGAAATGCGAGATTGGCGCCCATATCGGCGAGCAGGATTTTAAAGGCAAAGGCCTTGGAAAAGAGATTTTTAAGGCTTTAACTGATTATTGCTTTAATGAGTTGGGGATGAATAAAGTCTACTTAAGGGTTTTTAAATTTAATGAAATTGCGATTAATCTATATAAAAAGCTTGGGTTTAAAGAAGAAGGAATATTAAGGAAGGATATTTTTAAGAAAGGAAAATATGAAGACATTATTATAATGAGTGTTTTAAAAGATGAATGGAAACTATAATTTTTTCATTTTCTCTTCAAATCTTTTTAAAAAATTCTTCCAGCTATAATTTTCCTGGACATGCTCTCTTCCTTTTTTTCCGATTTGCTCTGCAATATCCCTATTTTCTATCAGAAATTCCATTTTATCTTTCATATCATCTGCTGAATTGACTAGATAGCCTGTCTTTTCATTTATTATCGTTTCCCTTGGCCCCCCTTCATTCACAGAAATAATTGGTTTTTCAGATGCCATTGCTTCTAACGGAATAATCCCAAAATCTTCATCTATTGCTGAAAACAATACTGCATAGCAGTTTGCATATAATTCTTTTATTTTTTTTTCAGAAACATTTGTAAGAATTTTAATTTTATATTTCTTCAGCTTGTTTAGGTAATCCTGATGATGAGGAAGAACGCTTCCTGCTACGATAATATTGAATTTTTTATTGTTTAATCTCTTAAATGCCTCTAAGCAGAATTCAATTCTTTTTGTCGGATCTATTCTTCCTGGAACTAAAAAATAATTTTTATAATCCTTTGAATGATAATTTTCTAACTCAATTCCAGGGCTCAATATTTCTGAATCTTTGTTCAAATAGGTTTTAAGCCTGTTGTGGGTGTTTTTGCTGTTTGCAAAGACATATTCTATCTTATTTACTATTTTTTTATCTATCTTTCTGTAGACTTTGGCAAATGTATAATGAGCAATTTTTTTTTTTAATGGATATTGTTTCATCCTGTATTTGTAGAGATCATACATTGCTCTTGACGGCGAATGGCAGTACCATAAAACACGTTCATTATTATTCCTTATCCATTGTGATGGGCTCCAATGGGCATTAATAACATCATAATCTTCCTTAATCTTGAGATTATAGAATTCTCTGCATACTTTTGGAAAGAACTTATCATCAAATGGGATCTTCTTTGTTACATTGACATCTAGCTTCCTGAATTCAGGATATGTTTGATTCTTGTTGTAGTTAAAGCAGTAAATCCTTGGATTGAATTTCTCTGCTATTTTCAGGACAACTCTTTCCTGTCCGCCTTTTAAAGTTAGGTTTGGCTGGAATAATAATAATTTCATGATGCTAGAAATGAATATGTTTTTTTAAAGGTTAGTTTTTTTTTTTCTTTTTTTTTTAATAAAATCTTTAGCTTTAAATCCTTATCCAAAGGTGGTCAGTGGTCAAAAACATGGATTTTGGTTTTATAGGGATTATAATTAAAGAATTTTAGGGATGAGAATGACCAGTGGTTTTTTCCCAATCTTCTTTATCGTGTTTTTTAATTAGTTTATAATCTAATCCATTCTTCATCTTAATATTTTCTTTATTACAGTTACAATAGCTGAGATTATTGTTAATATAATCAATAATCCTAGTAAAAATTCAATAGTTGTAATATCCATTTTTTTTCACCTCCATCAATTATTATTTTGACAGTTCTTTTCATTTTGAATAACCTCCTAGAAATCTAAATAAAAATTAATAGATAAAATCCAGAACCCCCTCTCTTTTCCTTTTTCTCCCAACTCTTCGAAAAAATTATTTTAATTTATATCATAACTTATTTATAAATTTTTTTTAATTTTAATTTATTTTTAGACATAAAAAAATAAAAAAAACAATAACTAAAACCTTTTTAAACAATAAACCATTCCTCATTTCTATGAAAGTCCTTTTAATCTATCCAAACATTGTATACAGTCCAAAAGACATCTCTACAGGATTAGCTACAATTAGCTCTGTTCTTAAGCAGGGAAATCATCAAGTTAAGTTAATTGACTGCACATTTGGAATCAAAGATAATGAAATAATAAAGAAAGTTAAGGAATACAATCCAGGATTAATAGCAATGACCGTTGCCTCTAATGACTATAACTATGCAGTTCATATCTCCAGATTATTAAAACAATTTAATATTCCATTATTAGCAGGAGGTTTTCATGCCTTGATAGCTCCTGAAGACTTAATTGAATATTTTTATTTTGTCTGTATAGGCGAGGGAGAATATTCGATATTAGAACTTGCAAATAAATTGGAAAAGAAACAGAATACAGACAAGATAAAAAATCTATGGGTTAAAAAAAATAATAAAATAATAAAAAATCCTTTAGCGCCTTTAATACAGGATATCAACAAAATACCGTTTCCAGACAGAGCAATATTTGACTATCAGAAATATATTAACTGGAACAGGGGATTGGCAACATTCATCTCTACAAGAGGATGCCCTTATCAGTGCACTTATTGCATAAACCATTACCTGATAAAAAAATACAAAGGACAAAACTTTATCAGATTCAGAAGTGTGGATAATTTAATCAAAGAAATAAAAGAAGTAATAACCAATTACAATGTAAAAGCAATTGAGTTTTATGATGATACCTTTACCTTAAACAAGAAAAGGGTTTTAGAATTCTGTAAAAAATACAAGGAGATAGGATTGCCTTTTTACATTAATACACAGGTTAATTCTATTGACAAAGAAATGTTGATTAACCTAAAAAAAGCTAATTGTAAAAGGGTTTCTATAGGAATTGAATCTGGAAATGAGAAAATAAGAAATCATCTTCTAAAGAGAAACATGACAAATGAAAAAATAATTAATGTTTTTAGATGGTGCAGAGAAATAGGAATAGAAACATACGCATTTAACATGATAGGAATGCCTTATGAAACAAAAAAAGAAATAAAAGAAACAATAAGATTAAACAGAATTATCCAGCCGGATTATATTGGAGTTTCTATTTTTAATGCGTTTAAAGGAACTGAAATTTATGAATTCTGCAAAGAGCATGATTTATTGAAGGATATGGCAAAAGATTATTTCATAGAGAGCAATATCAAAACTAATTTTACAAATAGAGAATTAAAAAAAATAAGGGATTCATTTGGATTCAGGGTATATATATCAAAAAAACCATTAAGGGCTTTTATAGATTTAGCTGATAAAAAGATGTATAATTTCCCTTATTATGCTTTTGTAAGAAGCAAATTGATTTCTGTTTTAAGAAATTAATTAAATCTTATTTAGAACCTTCTTGACAACATCAGTTATATAATAAGCATCACTTTCACTAACCCAATGTCCAACAGGAATGCAAACCTTTCTCTTAGAGAAATCATCAACTCCTTTCAAATTTCTATTAACCATTTCCTTAAACATAGAATAAGTGTCATTTCTTACATGACCAACAGAACAGCTGATATTATTTTGATTAAGCAGATTCATAAATTTATCTTTGTTTTCAACCAGTATTGTATAAAGCCAATATGCTGATTTCCTGTCATCTTTCTTTTCCAATAACTCTAATTTTTTAACATTCTTTAATTCTTCACTGTATATTTCAGCATTTCTTCTTCTGACCTTAAGATTATTCTCAAGATATTTAAACTGGGCAATGCCGATTGTAGCAGCAATATCATTCATATGTGTTTTATATCCTGCTTCTTTTATATCATAATCTCCCTCTCCTAATAATTTATTTTTATCTGTTGATTGCGGAACTCCGAAAAACTTAAGCAGATTAGCTCTTTCATAATCATCCTTATTCCTGCATACAAGCATTCCGCCATCGCCAGTTGTAATTGTTTTTATTGCCTGAAAAGAAAAACATGCAAAATCAGAATAATTTCCAATCATTTTTCCTTTATATTCGCTGCCAATTGCATGCGCAGCATCTTCTATAACCTTAATTCCATTTTCTTGTGCTATCTCATTTATCTCATCAATATCGCAAGGGTATCCTCCCCAGTGCATCATAACAATTGCTTTTGTTTTAGATGTTATTTTTTTTCTTATGTCTTCAGCGCTAATAGTGCCTGTTTTTGGATTTATATCTGCCCAAACAATTTTAGCCCCCATTAAAGCCAATGGTTCATTGGCAGCCATACAAGTCATTGGGGTTGTTATGACCTCATCACCTGGTTTAATATCAGACAAATGATAAGCTAAATGCAGAGCAGATGTTCCTGAATTTAAGGCTATGCAATTTTTGTTTCCAATAAAATTTCCAATAAGATTTTCAAATTCCCTTACTTTAGGGCCCTCTTTAATCCAGCCGCTGCTTAGAACGCTTCTTAAAGGTCCTAAAATTTCATCTAAATCTTCAGGCATAAATACTTTGTAAACTGGTATTTTTTTTATATCCATCTTAATTCATCTCTTAAATAAACATAAACTTGTTCCAATATACTCTTTTCTCATTACTTCCTTGTAACCAGTAATTTCTTTAACCAAATCAGACTGTTTATCACAGGAGCCCCTTACCAATAACCATATTCTATCATATTCAATTAATTTGTTTCTTTCATCAAAATAACTAAAGCTTTTGCTTAAATATCTTCCGTTTAGGTCTGTATACAATGTATCTGTGTCCAGGTTGCCGTTGTAATAAAAAAGCAAAGGCGGCCTTTCGACAAGGCCAAAATTTCTGTGTATAGGGTTGTCTGCCCTCTGGTATAATACTAAATCATTCTGCTTTGAGTTTTGTTCAATGTAGCTTATAGGTGTTCTAAAATCATTGACATAATTATTAAAGTAAATATCATGAAAACCAAAAACATTTAACATTAATTGCAAAAATATCACAAGTAAGATTAATGAAATGAATAATATCTTTTTTTTCCCCCCCCTTATCATCGATATTCCATAACCCACAATCAAATATAAAGCTATAGATGATGTTAAAAAATACTTATCCTCGAAAAGAGGGGTGTATATCTTTGATATTAAAAAGATGATTAATACTGGCAAAATTAGAAATAACAAAAGAAAAAAAATACTGTTTTTATTTTTTTTTATATTTATTACAGCCTTGACAAAAGATATAAAAAATACAAAACAAATTAGCAATAAACAAAATATCCAGAGCCAGTCAGTAAAATTAAGCTCAAGATTAAAAACCTGGAGATATTTATTAACCTCATTTGGAGCATATCCGCTGAATCTTGGAAATACCCTTAATAATTTGAAAAGAGAAGGAGATATGCCATAATAGTAAATCTCTGCAGCATTGAATATTGCTGATATTGTGACTGAAAGCCAAGGCAGGTATAATATGAATAGTATTAATTGGCTTAAAAACCAGTTTCTCAGCATAATAAAATTCTTCCTGTAAATTATCAGCATATATACATTCTGGATTAAAATAATAAAAAGATTAAAAGGATGGGTATAAATAAGCAAAGCCGAGGATATAATATAAAATATCCAGTTTTTAATTTTTCCTTCTTTTAAAATTTTAAAAAAGTAAAATATTGAAATTAGGGTTAATAAAATACTTAAGGAATAAGGCCTTGCATTTTGTGATGTTGCTATATTCAGTGGATTTGTGGCTAGGATAAGTGCAGAGATTAAACCTGCTTTGTTATTAAATAAATATTTTCCAAGTTTGTATATCATAAATATAGATAATATCCCGAAAATTACAGATGGAAGCCTCATTGCAAACTCATTCTTGCCGAAAACATATAAGGAAATCTTGGGAAATATATAGTAAAAAGGCGGTGCAAATTCGATAGTGAGTTTTTTTATTATTGAAGAGATACTGCCTATCATTAATTCATAAGTGCCTGTCTCATCTATCCACAGGCTTTGTTTGCCAATATAAATGAATCTAAGAAAAGCTCCAAGGAATAAAATTAAGCTTAATAAAATTAATTCTATTTTTTCTTTTCTTTTCTTTTCTTTCATTTTTTTGCCTTTTCCAATATAAAAGCTATATGTTTAACAGGATACCAAAAAGGCGTTCTTACATAGGTAATTTTAATTATCTTTAATTTTAATCTTTCAAATATTTCCTTAAATTCATCTGGTGTTTTAAAATTCAGCAAAGGAATTCTTTTTCTTTGCATTCTGTATAAAAGAATATGGGACAAAAAGATTAAAGTAGTATATTTGGCAATATTATCATCAAATATCAATATTCTTTTTGAAACCCTTTTTGCTTCATTTAAGAGATTATACTGAGCTTCATTACTTAGTACCTGCAGTACATCATTAAACATAGCGATATCAAATTCGTTGTCACCAAATGGTATTTTACATCCATCAAACTTTTTAAATTTTAGATTAGTCTTGTTTTCATCAATAATATCTATTCCAGTTATATCTGCCCCAAATCTTTCCTTTATTTTATTAGCTATAATCCCTTTTCCAAATCCAACATCAAGTATTTTGTCATTTTCTTTAATAAAATTTTTATAACTATTTATGATATATCTGCACCTTATTAAATTTGTAATTATCATTTGGATAGGATCATAATAATTATTTTGTTTATCTCTTCTTCTTAGCAGGAAGAAACACTAATTTCAAAATTTTAAGTGTGTAGCCAATAACATTCACATGCGAGCCAAGGTCATCGCCATAATAGGTCTTTACAGGAACCTCGCCTATCTTATATTTTTTTTTATGGGCTTCCCATAAAAATTCAGTGTCATAGGTATAACCATCTGTCAGCTTGTCAAAATCAGTATTTTCTAGCACAGTACGCGTGCATGCCCTGTAACCGCTGTGAAATGTGCTTAATTTAGTTCCAAACTTAATATTTTCAAGAAAAGTAAGAAATTTGCTTCCAATATATTTGTAAAGAGGCATGCCCTGCCTGTCTTTAAGCTTTTTTATCATCAATGTCCTTGAACCCATAATAACATCAGCTTTTTTCTCAATTAAAGGCGTTATCAAAGAAGGAATCTCTTCAGGGTAATGCTGCTTGTCTGCATGGAGAATTATGATATAATCTGCATTTGTTTTTAATGATTCTTTATACAATGTCTTTTGAGCAGCTCCATAACCCATGTTTTTTTCATGAATTAATATTTTAAGGTTTTTATATTCTTTTTTTAGATTTGATAGAACATCAGCTGTATTGTCCTTGCTTCCATCGTTAACTATAATTATCTGGTTGATGGCATCTTTAGGAATTCTTTTAACAACCTGCTCTATAGTCTTTCCTGCATTATATGCTGGTATTAAAGCGACTGTTTTCATTGTAAAACGGAAAATATGGTATTTTAAAAAGTTTATTGATTTGCAATACAACTATGGTTATATAAGATTATATCCATCCTTCATCTTTTAATATTTTTTTTAATTGCTCTTTATTAAGTTTTTCTGCATTATTTGAAGAAAATCTAAATATATCTTTTTTTTTATAGTTTAAATATTTTTTTTCTATCTCATCTATTCTTATCTGCGGCAGAACTATAAAATGATCTTCTTTCTCTATTGTTCTTAATGATTCTGTTGGCGAGATTATTGTTTCATGTATTTTTTCCCCAGGCCTTATCCCGGTGTTTATTATTTTTGAATTTGAATTCAACTCAGAAATCATTACTTCTGCTAAATCATTTACTGTATGCGCTGGAACTTTTAATACAAATATCTCCCCGCCTATACCATACTCAACTGCCTTAAATACCAAATCAATAGCCTGATCCAATGTTAGTATGAATCTTGTCATTCTTTCATCAGTTAATGTTAAAGAATGCCCGCTTTCTATTTGCTTTTTGAATAAAGGTATAACAGAACCTCTTGAGCCCAGAACATTGCCGTATCTTACACAGCAAAACTTTGTTCTCTTGCCGTCTTTATGCAGGTTGGCAGAAATAAATATCCTTTCCTGGATAGCCTTTGTCATACCCATTACATTCACTGGTTCAACAGCCTTATCAGTGCTTATAGCCACAACATGATCAACATTTTCCTCTAATGCCACTTCAACAATATTTTGAGCCCCTATAATATTGGTTTTAACTGCTTCAAAAACATTATATTCGCAGCTAGGCACCTGTTTTAACGCAGCTGCATGGAATACTATATCAACATTCCTCATCGCTTTTTTTAATGATGCTTTATTTCTGACATCCCCTATTATAAATCTAAGGTTCTTGTTTTTAAACTCAAATCTCATATCATCCTGTTTTTTTTCATCCCTGCTGAATATTCTTATTTCCTTGACCTTAAATTTAAGAAGCTTTGAGACAATATAATGGCCAAAAGAGCCTGTTCCCCCTGTAACAAGTATTATTTTATTTTTAAACATGAACATTAGGAATTACAGATTATTTAAATAGCTTTTCATAAATAAAATAATAGAAATATAAAAAATAGTATCAAAGAAATAATTGTAAAATAAATATTCCCATCATAAAAAATATACACCCAAAACGGATATTTTTTTTTGAAAGGATGCAAAACAAACTTCTTTTTCGAAAATGGATATAAATATGAATTCTCTCCTTTAAAAGCATCTAAAAAAAAGTGAAGGGTTAATGCTGTAAACACCAGTTTAAAGCTAAAGAAAATTGAGCCAATAATCAAGATTAAAAAATATGCAAAGATATTGTGCAGAACACATCTGTGGTATTTTATATTATCCTTAAAGATATCTACTATTCCGTCTAAGTCAGGAAGATTTGTAAATACAAGGAAAGGAATCAAATCTAATTTTAAGATTAATGCTATGATTGTTCCGTATATAATATGAATCAGAGTAGATGTCATTTTAAAATTTGAATAATAAATTATTTAAATACATTTCTAATAATTAAAATAATGTTAAGCATAATAATAACTTCTTATAAAGAAGCAAAGACTATTGGAAGGGCAATTGAATCTTTTGTTAATCAGAATATTAAGGATTATGAGCTTTTAATTCTTGCCCCTGACAAAGAAACACTGGATGCTGCTAAGAAATATAAAAAAGTAAAAGTTATAAGAGATAAAGGAAATGGAAAGCCAGCAGCATTAAATCTTGCTTTTTCTAAAGCAAAGGGAAACATATTGGTTTTGTCAGATGGCGATGTTTTTGTTGAAAATAACAGTGTTAATGAACTGTTAAAACAATTTAAAAAAGATGCTGGAGCTGTTTCTTCCAGGCCAATTTCATTAAATCCAAGAAACAATATGTATGGTTATTGGAGCCATTTACTGACAGATGCTGCTCATGATGCAAGGAAAAAAAAAAAAATAATTGAATGTTCTGGTTATTTATATTCTATAAAAAATTTAAAATTAAGAATTCCTGAAGATGTATTAAGCGATGACGGCTATATATCCCATCTGATTCATTCAAAAGATTATGAAATAGGATATGCTGAAAATGCCAAGGTTTATGTTAAATATCCTGATAATTTCAGGGATTGGATTCTGCAGAAGAAAAGAAGCGCAGGAGGATATCTGCAGATTAAAAAAATATTTAAAAAAAGCAGAGGCTTTGGAAAGGAAAGCTCAGGAATATTCTTTGCCCTGAGCTATGCAAAAAACCTTAAGGAATTTATATGGACAATATTATTAGTTTTTGCTAGGTTATACTTATGGATCATTATTTTCTTTGATTTAAAATTAAAAAAAGAAAAATTTAAAGAAACCTGGAAAAGGATTGAAAGCACTAAATAATAAATATAAATAATTTTATAAAAAAAGGGAATATTCTTAATTATATGGAATCATTAAAGACAATAGCAAAAGGAGCATCATTAGTATTTATTGGTATCTTTGTAAGTAAATTATTGAGTTACTTATACAGGATGATCATAGCAAGAATAGGGTCAGATAACTATGGGCTTTTATCACTCGGATTGGCTGTATTTGGGATATTAACAACTATTTCTTTAGCTGGAGTCGGAACAGGGGTAACAAGATATTTTTCCTTTTACCAGGCTAAAAATGATTTATCAAAACTAAAAGGGGTTATTTTTTCATCCTTGAAAATAAGCCTGCCTATTGCTGTAATACTAAGCCTAATCTTATTTTTTTTCAGTAAAGAGATATCCCTCTCTCTTTTTCATAATATTAAATTAAACCCGATTTTAAAGATATTTTCAATTGGAATCTTTTTTTTTTGTTTAAAAGAAATCTTTGCTTCTGCTATAATCGGAGCAAAAAAAATAGGCTATGATGTTTTTACAAGGAATTTTTTTGAGAATTTTATGAGAGTATTATTGACATTATTCCTGGTTTATCTTGGATATGGTTTATTGGGAGCTGCATTTGCTTATGTTATATCCATAATTTTAACAACAATACTTTCTTTTTTTTTTCTGAAAAAGATATTTCCTATTTTCTCAAAAATAAAAACAAATTTTATAACAAAGGAAATGACAAAATATTCCCTGCCTTTGCTATTTAATTCCCTTTTAGCACAGGTTATTGTCTGGACAGACATCCTGATGATTGGTTATTTCAGAAGCACAGCTGAAGTTGGAATATATAATGTTGCCCTCCCGACAGCTACTTTGCTATCTATATTTTCAGGAGGCATAATAGCAATATTTTTTCCTGTAATGACAGAGTTACTGGCAAAAAAAAAAAAAAAAGAATTTAAGCAAACATTAAAAGCAAGCTCAAAATGGATCTTTTTTATTAATCTTCCAATATTCTTTATTTTATTATTGTTCTCAAAACAAATATTATCTTTTTTATTTGGGGTTGAATATGCTTCAGGAAGCTTTTCATTAATAATTTTAAGCATAGGTTATATCATTTTTTATACATTCGCTGCCTGCAATACTACATTAAATGTAATAAAAAAAACAAAATTAAATCTAATAAATACCTTGGCTGCAGCATTATTAAATATAGTATTAAACTACACGCTAATACCAAAATATGGAATAATAGGGGGAGCGATTGCTACTGCTGTTAGTTTATCTGTATCTGGAATTTTGGCTTTTGCTGAGGTTTGTTATTTGACAAGGATAATATCTATAAAATGGAATTATCTAAAAGCAGTTATAGCAGGATTATTATCTGTTTTTTTTATAAAAAAAATAAGCGGATTTATTGCAATGGACTATGATTTTATTTTGTTGGCTGCAATATTTGTGATGATATACTCATTTTTTATAGTCATTTTAAGAAGCTTGGAGAGAGAAGATATAGAGATTCTAAAGGCTGTTGAAAAAAAAAGCGGGATAAAAATTGGATTTCTAAGAGATGTAATCAAGAAAGTAATCTAAGGCAGTTTAGCAGCAACAAATATCTTTGAGTAAGGGTCTATATTCATAAATTTACAGAATACTAATTTTAAGGGATTGACTAATTTATTAGTTTTTTTTTTTTTTTTTAATTCAAATCCCTGCGATTCCAATATCTTAGTTAATGAATCTAATGAATACGGCCTTATATGGGTGGGCTGCGCCCAGAATGGATAGAATATATTCATAATGTTTGGTGTTGAAATTATCAATATGCCTTCTTTTTTGATAATTTTTTTAATGTGATTTAAATAATCTAAAAATTCATCTAATGTCAAATGCTCGATAGTGTCCCACATTGTTATTATATCGAATTTTTTATCAATATCGTATAATGAAGTATAAGTGTGATATTCATTTTTTTTTAATGCATTTTTATCAATATCAAAACCATATCCGCTGAACTTTATATTATTTTTTTTTAAAAAATCAAAAAAAACGCAGTCAGCGCATCCAATATCCAATATATCTGGATTATCCTTGATAAATACCAAAGACTCTTTCCATTTTTCACTGCTCCACCTGTCAATTTTCGCATTATACAGCAATGAATGGTCTATTTTCATCTTATTACATAATCCTTAATCTTTCTTTCAATGCCTATCCAATAATAAAACCTTAAATAAAATCTTATTTTGGATATGATTGACTGCAAAGCCATGAAATAACGCTTTGTTATTAATAAATGAAATGGATTGGATGCAGCATATCTTGCATAGGTAATAAATGTTTTTACAAATCTTACATCATCTACCCATGGCATTGAATCAAAACTATATCCCCCTCTTTCAATAGGATCTGAAGATTCTTTAAATGACTTTTCGATTATTTCAGGCCATTCTCTCAGCTCTTTTGCTTCTGGAACTCCAAATTTCTTTGCAATATTATAAAGCTCGCATCCAGGGTAAGGCCTGTAAAGATGAGGCCCTAATAATACTGAATCAGGACATAATTTAACAAGTTTTTTCATAAGATTATAGGTTAGCATAAGATCTTTTTTAGTTTCACTTGGAATGCCTACAATAAATGAATAGACTGGTTTTAATCCATATTTGTTGCACATCTCTGCTGATTTAATTGCCTGGGCAGGAGTTATTTGTTTTCTTAATAGGTTTAGTATTCTCTGTGAGCCAGATTCTATTCCGAAATTAAGATTAACACAGCCAGCTTTCTTAAGCTTTAGCAAAACTTCATCATCTACCACCCCATTATTAAAAAAATCAACTCTTGAATTTGCAGACCATTGAAATTTTATCTTTCTTTTGATTATTTCATCACAAAAATCTATGATCCTTTTTTTTTGGAGGAAAAATATTTCATCCCTGAATTTTATCCATTGCACATTATAATTCTTGATTAAATCTTCCACTTCATCTAAAACCTTATCTATATCTTTTGCCCTCCATTTTTTATAGCAGTTAAGTATTGTATTAATGCAAAAGGTGCATTGATATGGGCAGCCCCTGCTTGATTGGACTGGCAATTGCCTTACTTCTACAGGGCTTGACCATGTCCTGCCTTTTATAAAACGCTCTACATCATAAAAACTCCAGTCCCATGCAGGCAGTTCATTAAAATCATAGAATTTTGACTGCGGATTGAATATTAACTGGTTATTTTTTTTATAGCCAAATCCGTCTATATGCTCATAAGAGCTTTTTGTTTCAATAGATTTAATCAAATCAAGAAATGACCAATCCCCCTCTCCTTGTATCACAAAATCAACCAAAGGATCTTTTAATGTCTGCTCTGGAAAAAGGCTTGGATGATATCCACCCCATACTACAAGGATATTTGAATTATATTCTTTTATCTTTTGTGAAATCTTCAAAGCAGAGCCTACTTGGGCAGTCATTACAGAGATACTGACACAAAGAGCATTTTTTAGCAAAGGCTTAAGCTCTGGCCAGAAATTATTTTTCATATATTTACGCGAATCAAAAATTACTGGATTGTATCCATTTTGTTTTATATATGTAGCGATAGCCAGTAATCCTAGATGAGGTGGCAATTCATCTAAATCCAGATCACTTGGCATTG
>Ga0209541_10002261_pt1 | contig 36698 bp, 34 predicted proteins | sample RifCSPlowO2_01_FD_184027 | JGI IMG/M metagenome (GOLD analysis project Ga0209541, IMG submission 184027) | Groundwater microbial communities from Rifle, Colorado - Rifle CSP2_plank lowO2_0.1 (SPAdes) (version 2) | ecosystem: Environmental > Aquatic > Deep subsurface > Groundwater | place...
AATCTTTTCCCGGCACAATGTCATGGGAAGCGTAGGTTTCGGATAAGGCGCGGTCTAAAATCGCGTCTTCTTCCGGCGTAATCGCGCCCAGCATAATTTTTAAAAGTCCGGCTAAATTGACAATATGAGAGCGAAGCACATCAGCCGGATCTTCGTCTTGGGGAATAATCGGAATTTCAAAGGGGTTAATGTGATGGTCGGAAGCAAGGGAAATCCGAAAATAACTGCCGCCGACCGCGGAAGCCAGATTCTGATATTCATTTTCCGGGTCAATCACCAAAACATCCACGCCCAGCATTAAAAGCCGCAAAATTTCCAGTTTGGTGGCGTAAGATTTTCCGCTGCCGGATTTGGCGAAAATCACCAGATTCGCGTTTTCCAAAGAAAAGCGGTCAAAGATTATCAGGGTGTTGTTGTGGCGATTAATGCCGTACATTAAGCCGTCGTTGGAGGTGAGGTCTGCCGAAGTAAACGGAAAAATTGAGGAAAGCGGCCCGGAATTAAGCGGCGTGTGAATCAGCAGTTTGTCTTGGCCGAGCGGCAAAGAAGAATTCAACCCCTCAATTTGCTGGAAAAGCGCCGGCTTTATGTAAACCAGGCGGCTTTCCAGCAAGGAATTAATACTGCCCTCAATTTTTTGAAGCTGTTCCAGGGTATCCGCGTAAATCGTCATATAAATACCGACATTAAAAAGGTGCTCGCGGGATTGCTGGAGAGAATCCCTTAGGGCCTCAATATCCTGAAAGGCGGTTTCCAAAAGCGGGTCGCGAACCCGGCCCTTTTGTTGTCTTTCAATAATTTGCGATTCTACTTGGGCGGCTTTTCTCCTAAGCCGCCTTAGAGCGGTGGGCGTTTCCACTGGATGGACAAAAATGGAAATATCCAGCAGTTCCGGCAAATCAATGATTCCGGAAAACCAGCCGGTGGCCAGGTAGCGGGGGTAGGCAAAAATAAAAATCGTTTTGGCAAATTTATCGCCAACTTTAAGGTAATTGGAATTAACTTCTATTCCCGGCGGCGCGATGGCATTGATTAAAGATTTTTCTTCCATATTATTTGGTTTCTTTTGTTATTTCTAAATCAACTTTTTTCTCAATGGTGGCGGGGTTGTAGAGGTTATAAAAAAGTTCGGTAAGCTCGTCTTGATTGAGCGGAACCGCCCGCAAGCCGACCTGATTGAGGCCGTTGATTATTTCATCTACTCGGCGGTCCAGCTGTTCCAGGCTTTCTTCCAGATTTTCTATTTTTTTCTCCTGGCTTGTTTTGGCAGTTTTGGATTTGAGCCAGCCGAACATTTTTTCCGCCACATCCAAACCGGCTTTGGAAATCTGAACCGGGTCGTAAGGCACCACCGCAAAAAATCTTTTCTGCATGATGGCATTTTGGCCCACCAGCGATTTAATAAACTCCCGATATTCAAAAATTTGGTTTTTCAAAAGGCCGTTTTCCTCCTGCATTTCCCGCTCTTCCAGTTTTTTTAGATAATCATCAATATTTAATTTTCTGGAGTGAATAAAAAATTGAACGGAAAAATCCAGAGAGTTTAAAAATCCCTGAAAAGCGTAAGTAATAATGCCCTGCTCTTCTTCGGATTTGAGGGCGAAATTAAGGCCGGAGACCAGCAAAATTTTGCGGAGAGCGCCGCTTTTTAAAATCACCGCGTCTTTTTCTATAGACTGGATATCAATGAATTGTTGAGTGGCTAAAGATTCTTGTTTTGCCATATTTTTAATTTTATCTGTAATCAACGCGCCTGGCTATCTCGCGTTCCCCGGTTATTTTTCGCATCATTTCAAAGCGCTCTTTACTGCTTTTGGTTCGGTCTAAAAGGGACGGTTGAATAACTTTTTCCCTTTTGGGCAGCGGTTCTTTGTTGGTTTTCAGCTGTTCCCAAAGATTATCAAGGAGCGATTTTGCCCGTTCCGCTTTTGTTTCCGCCATTGCCGGTATAGCGGGTTTTTGCGCTTCCCCTTCTCTTTGCCAAAGATAAAGCCGCGGCTTCCAGTAAAAACTGAGCGCTCCCATTGCCGCCATTGTCAGCGGACGGCCGTTAATTTTAATAAAAGCGAAAGAAGCAGCAACGGTCATAATGACCATCGCCACCATCAGCCAAAGCACAAAATTAAGAAAGAAAAAAAGCAGAAAACAAAGTCCTCCGCCGGCAGCCAGATATAAAAATTGTTTTAGCGTCAGCGAACCCACAATTTTATCTTCGGTTTCAATAAATTGAGGAACTTGAAATTGCATTATGGTTTTCGTCTTAAGTCCACTCGGTTTTGAGGAGGGATTTCTTTTGGCATGCCGAGGTTATTAAGCGGCGTTCTTAAGCCATTATAATGAACTACTCGTATTGGACCGGAGTTTGTCAAAGGCGCCTCAATTCGGACAGGAATAGGTTTTTCTGATTCCTTGGGCAGCGATTTTTCGGTTTTGATATTGAGAAATGGTTCCGCTTGCGGAGGTTTTGCGGGAAAGGTATATCCTTCTTTATGAAGTATAAAAGGTGAAACAGACGGTTCTTCAGGAGCAAAGGATTTTGGTTCCGGAACAGCGCCTTTAGCTTGTCCTGAGCCACGTTGAAGGATTTGAAAAGATTCTAAATCTACGACCGGTTCGGCTTTTCGCAATTTTTCCCATTCTGTTGGTCCGCTTACGATTGGTTTTGGCGGACCCTCCTTCGCTAAAGCTTCGGCGGGCAAGGGCGGTGCCTCTAATGGGATTGGGGCGGCAGTTGGGAGAGGCATTGGTTCCGGTGCCTTGGCGGTTAAGGGCGCGGCAACTGGAATCTTTGGTTCGGCTCTTTGCGCCGACGGCTTACCGAAATAAATTAATTTCAAATCCACGCCAACGTCCCGCCGCAATTCGGATTCAATCGGCTTTAAAACTTTTTTTTCAATATCCTCCGCGATGGTTTTAGCAGTTTGAAAACCGATGTCTAATTCATGCGCCAATTCATTTATAAAATCTATCGGTTCCAGGTCTTGTGCCGCTAAACGCAAAATCAGTTTGGAAATTCCAGCTACTTTATTTTCACCAATACCTAATCGGTCGGTTATTTCTCTAAGCAGAAAAGTAATTTGGTCGGAAGACAGCCACTCTTTGATTCGGCTCGGTAAGTTAAGGAAAGCATTATGTAATTGTGAAGATGATGTTGGCATAAATTTTATGGTTTAGGTGCCGCACCCTTTAAAAGCTCGGGATTGATTTGTTTTGTGCCTGCCCAGGCAGGATTGGCGTTGATTCTGGTGGCCATCGCAGAGATTGCATTGGCAGATTCTTTTGGCATTTTATCAAGATTTTTAAGGTGTCCTTCCAGGGTTTCTATAAATTTATCCACGTCTTGGGCGCTTCGTTCCAGTATGCGGCTTAAATGGGCGCCTTTGAATTGGGCAAGATAAGCGGGATTTTCTTTTAAGGAATCAAGGTCCAGAGTTTCCACGGCTTCCGGCTTCATAAATTTAAGCGCGGTTACCACTTCGGTTTCTATTGCATTATTATAATCTTCTTCGGTTTTGCCGAGATTAGCCTTTAAATAATTTGTTAACGTTCCTACTTTTAGTTTGGCAAGAAGCGGGTCTTTAGAAAGCAGATTTTTGGCTCCGGGACCGCCGCGCTGGATAGAAGAGAGCGCGAAGGAATTAAATTGCTCTTGAGAGAATCTCCCTTCCTTGATTAATCCTCTTACTTTGCCAAGTTCATTTTTTTCAGCCAGGGCATTTATAAGAGCCGCCCGCCTTTCTTCATTAAGAAGCATTGGGTTTTTAAGAGCGCCAAGCCTCGCGTCGGTGTCCATTTCACCGTATTCTTTTTGATATCTTTCCATTCGTTCGGCAGTTCCGGTCGCAAGAGCGCGGTTGGCGGTTTGCATTGCCCCGCCGATTAGCGGCAAACGGCTGTAGCGGGAAGTAATATTTCTAAGGTCTTCAGTAAAAGTTTTGCCGGTAGCTTGTTCGTATAATCTGCCAGCTGTTCTTCCAGCTAAACCGCCGGCTAATACTCCGCCGGTTACTACTCCGCCCACTAACGTGTTTTTAACTCCTTTAGCGACTGCGAATCCGACTCCGGCGCCGGCAATGCCCATGGAATTGGCGGTATACAGCCCACCGTAAAGAAGGCCGAGCACGGCCAGCGCTCTGCCTAGGAGTTCCCCGAGATTTTTTACGGTAATGCCAAGGGAGGCATCTAAGATATTGCCTGTTCCTCCAACTGTTAAGAATCCTTTGGTTTCAGCAATACTAAGGGCTAAATAAAGAAAGAAAGTGACCGCCGGTCCGAAAAAAGTCCACTGCATAAATTTTCCCCACCAAGCTTTCCAGTTGTGTTCCGTATCCGGCCAAATCCAAAGGAGCCAGGCAATCGGCATTAAAATAAGAAGAATAGTCAGCCAAATATAACGAATGAAAAGCATTGCTGCGAGGCTTAGCAAAGACATCGCTATAATAGCGGTAAAAACAGCGATAAACACCACCGAAGCGGTAAAGGGGAAATGGGTATTGGGGTCTTGGGCCATGCCCTGAATCAATTTTTTAATCGCGCTTTCATCTTCTTTTTGTTGGAGAATTTCTTGAACGTGAAAAGCGCCGGCCAAACCTTCGCCGATTTGAGAAATGTTGCCACTGGTGGCTTTGCTGAGGAAGAAATTAGTCAGCACGCCGCTAAAATCTATAAACACGCCGGCAAAAACTAAGCTGAAATTTACCAAGAGCGCTACTACGATTAATTTTGAAAGCAGTTTCTGCATCGCGTAAGTTTGAACTCGTAAAATTGTTGCAAAAGAAATCAAGATAATCGCGAGCACAAAGCCGAGATTCGCAAGATCGCGGGAAACCGTCCAGCCGATTCGCACGGTGGGACTGGTTAAGATTGTTGAGTTTAAAGAGAACGCCCAGTTGACTAAGGTTCCGCCAAGGGTGACGAAAATTCCGGCAATATAGCCGATTAGATAAGCTGTGCCGTCCAAAGCAGAAAGAAGTCCGTTAAGCGCAAAATTTCCGATATAAGTTTGAGCATTTGTTTGGCTGGCAAAAAACAGCATCGGCAAAATTAAAATCGCCGCCAGCAGAAATTTATTGATTGATTTTTTGGAATAGCTATTCATACTTGGTCAGTTATTGCGCCGCGGAAACTTTATTTTGGATTTCCGCCAATTCATTTTTAGCTTTTAACAATTCTTCGGAAGCATCAAGTTTATCGTTTATATATTGAGCGTTAATATTGGTGCCGAGCTCAATCCAATTATCGGCGGTTATGCCGTTGGCTGGGGTGATGCCGCTAATCGCGTCATCCTGTTTTTGAAGCTGATTAGTAATTGAAAGATTACTTTCCAGTTTGTCTTGGAGGGCGTCCAGAATTTCCTGTTCTTCCGCCAATTTTTGAGTTAGGTCAGTTCTGCCCCCGGAAACTGATTTTTCCAGTGTTTCCACGTAAGAAGTTTGAAGCGCGATGCTTTGGCTAAGCACGTTATTGATTTCATTTCTGGTTTCCAGAGAACCAAAGACCGTATTTTGAGTTATCGTTTGAGTCGTTCTAAATTCGCTTCTTTCGGCATTAACCGAGCCTTGGCAGGCGCGGAAAGCTTCGCCGGTTAAGCCGGCGCAAGGGAAAGCCGGACTGATTCTGGTGCTTTGTTTAGCTTTGAGTGCTTTGGTAGTTAGCCATTCTATCCCTTCCTTAGTGAGCTGATTAATGGCGGCATCAACAATGGCAGAAAGATAAAGCGTTAAATCATCAGAATGAATGATTCTATTTATCGGCGTAGTAACTGTTAGGTTCGCCGCGGCTTCACCGACGATGGCGCCCGGAGTGACGGTGCGCCTTACTTTTTTGTACGTGGGCTTTTCTGGTTGAGCGGGACCAATGGTTTTACACTCTTTATCTATATAACCGCCAGTTTTATCAGCAACGCAATCATCTTTTGTAAAAGAAAGGAATCCTCTCCCTGCCAAGGCTTCTCTTTCTGCCGCTTCTCTTCCTTGGGCTTCCGCCCGCGCGGCCTCATCTACGGCAATAATGGTTCCGCCGTAAAAATTATTTCTTGGATACCAGGTTTCCTGATAAGCCAGCCAGCTGCCGTTCCGGAAATCTTCCATAAAATTGTTGATATTGCCGATGATTTGATTAAGGGTGCAAGTGACTTTGCTGAAGCGGTCTACCGGAATAAGCGCCAATTGAACGTGCAAATTAAACGGCGAGCAAAGAAATCCGGCTCCTAACCCCTGGGCAAATTCGCCGGCGGCAATATTCGCTGAATCCTGAAAAAATTGGTCCCAATCCTCAATAATCCCTCCTTGTCCGCCGCGGTTAATCCAGTTAACTAAGGCGTCCACCAGCCGATCCAAAACCACTTTTTTAAAAAGCGCGTAAGCGATTTTTCGAGCAAATTCTTTTAAGTCAAAAGTCGTTTTTTTAACAGCTTCAGTGGCAGTTATACCTGTTGCTTTAGCAGTTGCGAGTGCGGCTTGGTTTGCGGCAATTGTTTGCGGATCAGTATTTTTGATAACAATAACTGTACCCGCCCCAGTTCCCAAAACTTGCTGAGCATTTGCGGTTTTTGGAGGAATAATTGAGAAGGTCGGATTTACGATAAAACCGATAAGCAGAAGCAAAGCAATAATTTTTTTGAAATTATTCAGCTGTTTCATGCGTTTAAGCTGTTATTTTTAATAAATTCCGCAATTTCTTCCCTTAAATTGATAAATTGGGCGTCTAAACTTTCCAGTTCCTCGGATGCTAAAATCGTTGCCAAAGGGTCTTCCTGGTAATTTACTATTTTTTCAAGGACATTTTTTTTAGTCTCTAAAAGCTCAATTTCTTTTTTGTGGATATTTAGAGCGAGCGCGGGAACGGTTAATTTGTAAAATTTTTGAATGGCATCTTGATAGACGGCGGCAGTTTGGACCAAGGCGGAAACGGTTAAGTTGTCCGGGCCCTTGAACAAATCTGCCGGCATTTTTTGGGCGGATTCTTTGATGATGTTATCAAAAGCCAAAACGTAATTGGCCAGGGCTTCTTTGCTGTTGTCTTGAGAAATTTTTAAATCGCTGTTTTTTATGACCGGCTTAAGAGAAGAGGGGTCAAATTTTGCCGCCGCTTCCGCCAGCAATTCCGTTGCCAATTGTTCCGGGTCCGGAGCGGCAATTGCTTTTTGGCCGTTTTCAGTTTGAACGCCAAAGGGGTTTTCTTTGGCAATTCGGTCCGCCAAGATTTTAGTAAACTGGTCGGTGAGACTTTCTGAGAAGGATTTTTCATCCAGTTTTTCCACAAACGGCTGATTAAGAACTAAATTGTTGCCCAAGGCGGAATTGTTCGCTTCCGGATTAGGAATAAAAATAGGATTTTGTAAAACAAAAATTCCTCCGGCAAGGCCGAGTCCCAGAATCGCAAGAGCGATGACTTTTTTAGCCATACACTATTATTATACCTTCCTTTTTTTACCTAACAAATTAAGGCGGTTAATAACTTCTAAAGATAGGTTTTGGGGACGGGTTTGGGGATTAATTTTTAGGGATTTTAGGGCGGTTTCTATCTCATTTTTAGGCAATTTCAGGCCCCCTTGGAGGTTATTCAAGAGAGTTTTTCTTGGTTGTTTAAATAGAATATGAATAAATTTGTAGTATTTTTCGGGGTTTAGGGTGTGGGGTTTGGAGTTTAGAGTGACTACTGCTGATTCTACTTTTGGCGGAGGAGAAAAATCTCTCGGTTTGAGGGCAAATAATATTTTCGGTTCGGCCCAGAATTGGACCGCGGCTGCTAAGAGGTTCATCTTTGGCGGTTTGGCGGCAATTCTTTCCGCCACCTCTTTTTGCAGCATTAAAACGGTCAACGCCGGTTTATTTTTGAGCTCGCTTAAAATCCGCAAGAGCTTTCCGGTGATGTAGTAAGGAATGTTGCCGACAACTTTATAGGGTATAGGGTTTAGGGTATAGGGTTTAGTAATTTTGGGAATTTCTTTTAAGGCGTCCCCGATTATAATTTTTAAATTCTTACTATCTCCTAAATCCTTAACCCTAAACCCTAATTGCGGGTCTTTTTCAATTGCAATAACCCGGCATCCTATTTTTTGACATTTTTCCAGAAGCGGCAAAGTCAACGCTCCTCTGCCGGAGCCGATTTCTACAATTACATCGTTTGGTTTTAAATCTAAAGCCGCAACTATTTTGGAGATAGCAACTTGGTTGATAAGAAAATGCTGTCCCAGTATTTTATTCAATGTAGATATTTTCATCATCCCAGTCTTTTGTTTCTTCGCCGTAGCTGGTTACTTGTTTGAATTCAATCAGTTCTGGCGGCAGTTCTCCCAGGAATCGCGACGGCAAATCATAAAAACTGATGTGAAGATTGTTTTTGGCGCGGGTCATGGCGACATACATCAGCCGCCGCTCCTCTTCCAATTGGTCATTTTGGAACATTGATTTTTCGTGCGGCAAAAGGCCATCATTGGCTCCGACAAGAAAAACGTTGTTGAACTCTAACCCTTTGGCAAGATGAATAGTCATCAATTTCACCGTTTTTTCGTTTAATTTCGGCCGGCCGTCCAAAGAAGACATCAGCGTTACCTGGTCCAAAAAATCTTTGGCATTTTTAAAGGAAAGCGTAAAATCAATCAGTTCCCGGATGTTTTCGCGCCGCTCTTCGGGGTTTTTAAAATTTCTTTCCAAATAATCAAAATAATTCGTATTTTCCAAAAAGAAGTTAATCAGCTCCGGCAAAGAAAGTTTTTCCGCGAGCCGGGGCATTTCTTTAAATAAAAACTCGCTTTTCGTTTTGCCGAAATTTTTGGCAAGTCGTCCGGCGCTTGCCATATCGTTGGGATTAAAAGCGCAGCGCAGCGCCGCAACCACGTCTTTAATTTCTTTTCGGGCGTAAAATTTCAGGCCGCCAAAAATTTCGTAAGGAACGCGGCTTTGAAGCAGGGCTTGCTCCAGCGCCCGCGATTGGGCATTGGTGCGGTATAAAACCGCGATTTCTTCTATTGGTTCGCCGCTTCGCAAAAGCTCTGAAATTTTTTCCGCCACCCCCCAAGCCTCGCTTCCATTTTCCGGAAACCCGCTCAACCGGATTAATTTTCCTTCCTGGTTTTGAGTCCAAAGATTTTTTGGTTTTTGCAATTTATTGTTTTTAATCAATTCGGAAGCGGCCCGGATGATATTTTGAGTGGAGCGGTAATTTTCTTCCAGTTTTATCACCTTGGCGCCGGGCCAATCCCTTTCAAAATTTAAGAAATTACGGAAGTCGGAACCGCGAAAGGCGTAAATGCTTTGGGCGTCATCGCCGATGACAAAAAGATTTTGGTGTTTTTGAGCCAGGAGTTTTATTAAAAGATATTGGGAGGTATTTACGTCTTGGTATTCATCTACTAAAATGTGCCGCCAGCGGTTTTGATATTTTTCCAAAATGTCCGGATGATTTTGGAAAATTCGGACCACCTTTTCAATTAAATCGTCAAAATCAAAGGCGTTGCTTTTTTGGAGCTGGTCTTCATATTTTTGGAAAACTGAAATTAAAATTTGGTCATAGCGCCCGCCGCCCCCGATTTCCTCCGGAACCAGCAATTCGTTTTTAATTTGAGAAATTTTACCGGCTATTGCCAGCGGATTAAAACGGTCTTTGGATAGATTAAGGTCGGTTAAAATTTTTTTAACCAGCGATAGAGAATCGTCTTCATCAAAAATGGTAAAGTTTTTGGCGCGCCCAATCAATTTCACTTCGGATTTTAAAATTTGAACGCCAAGAGAATGGAAAGTTCCGACAAAGGGTAATTGGTAATTGGGAATTGGTAATTGAGAATTTGAGATGCGGTTGCGCATCTCATTGGCGGCTTTGTTGGTAAAAGTAATCGCAATCAGGCTTTCTGGTTTTACGCCGGAATTTAAAAGATGAATTAAACGGCTGGTTAAAGTTTTGGTTTTGCCAGAACCAGCGCCGGCGGCAATAAGCAAAGGGCCGCTTTTATGTTCAACGGCTTGGCGCTGGATTTCGTTTAATTGGTGTTGAAAATTATCGGGTTTTTTAGACACGGTTTTTGAAATTTGGCGATTTAGTTGATATAATTAGGTATTATTACTATCTTACGGGAACAATTTAAGAAAGCAAAGATTTTGGTTGATTTTCTGAAAGATTGGACAACCGCTTTAACGGTTGTTTTTATTGCGGGAATGTCCATTTTTAATCTGCTGCTCGTGACTTATATCAATCAGCCGTCCGCGCTTTATGCCAAACTAAAGGAATTTTTGCCGGAGGAGAGTTTTTCGGAATTTTTATCCGCCGCCTCCGAAGGGGGCGCGCCGGTGGATTTTGATTTAGCAGTCGGCGCTCCGGAAACGAGATTTATTATTATTGACAAAGATTCTCTTTTAAATACTAATAATCCCATTAGCAACGTAGTGCCGACGCGGGAAGGGCTTTTAGTTTATAAGATTCAAAAAGGCGATAATTTATCCAGGATTGCCGCCAATTTCGGCATTTCTTTAAATACTATTTTGTGGGCTAATGAAAATATCAAAGCCAATGCTTTGCGGCCGGGCCAGGAAATTGTGATTTTGCCGGTTACCGGCGTCCTGCATCGGGTTCAGGAGGAAGAAACGCTGGAAAGTATTTCTAATAAATACGGCGTTTCCATTGATAAGATTCTGCGCGCTAACCCTACCCTTTTGCCCGCTAAACTTTCTATGGCCTCCACTATTATTATTCCGGAATCGCGGCCGCTTCGGGCAAGTCTTTTGAGTTCGGTTGTTAGCTTGCCGAATTTGCCCGGTTATTTTGCCATTCCTACCACCGGCTGGAATTGGGGACAGCTGCACCCTTTTAACGGCGTGGATATTGCCAATGCCTGCGGTACGCCGATTTACGCGGCGGCCGAGGGGCTGGTAGTAGAGTCAACTGGCGGCTGGAATGAGGGTTATGGAAATTATGTAATGATTGAGCATCCCAATGGCACGAAAACAAGATACGCTCACAATCAGAAAAATTTAGCTTCGGTTGGCGATTATGTTACCAAAGGAGACCAGATTGCGATTATCGGCAACACTGGTCTGACTCACGGCCCAACCGGCTGCCATTTGCATTTTGAAGTTAAGGGAGCGAAAAATCCTTTCGCTAAGTAGTTTTTTAAAAAAATAAAAAGCCCTCCGATGTACATCGGAGGGCTTGTAATTTATAACAGTGGAATCACCTGGCCGTTCACGCCAACGAGGACTTGCTTTGGAGCTTTCGGCAGAGCGCGAAGCTTTTCGCCAAGCGCCGCCTGCCCAATTTCCTCGCCGTGGACCAAGATTACTTTATCTAAGGATTTTCCGTTCTGGGGCCGCATGTTGCCAATCCATTCAGCAAGCTGGTTGCTGCCCGCATGGCCGGAAAGCTGATATCGCTTAACTTCCGCTCTGATTTTTACTATTTTGGATAAGCCGCTCATCGGAAAGTAGATAGCCAGTTCACCTCCGGAATTTGTTTCCAGAAGCTGGCGTCCCAGAGTTCCTTTTGCTTGATATCCCGGCAAGAAGATCGCGTTTCGCGGATCATTTGCCCAAGCATACAAGAATCCCTGGCTGTAGCCGGCTTCCAGCATGCCGCTCGGGATGACGACTACGCACTTTTTCTTTTGATAAGCGACGCAATCCAAATTTTGTCCGTGGACCCAGTAGATGTTTTCATTACAAAGATCAAAGACGTCCTGGTTCTTGTAGTCTTTATGGTATCCGTGCTTGAAAGGAAGATCAGATTCCCAGCTGTGATTGCAGCAGGCTTCAGTGGCTTTGCGGAGCAGTCCTCCGGAGTAAACCGGAATCCTATGCTTCGCAAGTTCTCGGCCGAGATGTATTCCTACATCCAAGCCGCGGCCAACCGCAAACGCCGGAATAAGAACATTCCCTCCTCTTTGAATTACCCGGAACACGTCTTTTACTAGTTCATCAAGCACCTGTTTCGGATTTTCCAGGTTAATATCGCCATTCGTTGACTCAATTGAGAGCCAGCGAATCCGGTCTTCCAGTTCCAGCGATGCGCCTTTTGTCGTAGTGGTGTCAAAGAAGCTGATGTCGCCGGAATCGGCAAAAATGCCATAAGGAGTCTTTATCAGAACTGAAGCTGCTCCTTGAATATGGCCTGCCGGAATGAAACGAACCGCAAATCCTCGTTCCAGCTCTTTCCAGTCCGTAGAACGGATTGGATAAGCGGAGTCCAAGAATTCGCCAAGTTCGTTTCGCGAGTAGTGGGCAGGCAATCCGGCTTCTTCCCGGATTTTGATGCCGTCTTCCCCCATTACCGCGAACACCCCTAAGGTTTTAGCAGTCGCCAGAGCCATCAATTCTGGATAAAGATTTTTAAGTAACGGACCAAGAAGCGCATGGTCAGCATGGGCATGGGTGATGACCAAGTAGATTTTCCACCCGGGCCCAAGAACTGGTTTTAACGCTTTCAAGTCAGGAATTGCCAGGTTATCCGGGTTATCGCTTTTCGGAAGCATTTTTACTCCGACATCCACGATAACCGCGACCTGTTCTCTTGGGAAAGCAAGAAGTAAGCACTTTTTTCCGATTTCATTTCCGCCGCCTAGAGCTAAAAAATAAGCTCCACCGGTTTCGTCCATTTTTTACCTCCTTTCAAAGAACTTATCTGAATCTCGCAAGCGAGACTCGGATAAATTCTCTGGAAAATTGGTGCCCAACCCCGACGCTTCGATTGCTCGAAGGTCGGGGTTGGGCGGTGTTGAGGAGTGTGGTCTTAGCGAGACCGCCGAGACTTCTTGCTGACCGGCGGCGTCTCTTTAGGCGCCTCCGGAGTGGCCGAAGCTGCTTCCATCGCCAGTGTTCCGGGCTTAAGGCCCAGTGTGTCAGCGAGTTTGAAGCTCCCAGTCTGGCTCTCGCGCTTCTGCTCCACCTTCTTTTGTAGAAGGCCATGAGCATGCCGTTTGAGCTCGGAGAGTGAACTCTGGATTTCCTGAACCCGATTCGGGTCGCCCTCTTCCCTTGCCTTTACGAGCGCCTTTTCCAGCGCTCCGGCAAGCGTTTGGACGCTCCGTGGATTCACGCCGTGTTCCACCGTCCACCCTAAGACCTTATGGCCTCGGACATGCGCTTCCGCTGTCAGCCGCAGCTGCTGCGACTGCCTAGGATTCACATACCGAAAGGCATTGTTTCCAACCAGACCGAAGATAAAGGACTTCTGGACATAGAAGCCCCAATCCCGGCTCCGGCTTTTGCCTTCATCGGTGTTGAGGTCTCCGATCACCGCCGCGAGGCGGCTGTCGAAGGCAGTGCGGCTTGCGGTTTTGGCCGACTCGAGCTTGGCGAGTTCATCGCCGGTTACTCCAGTGGCCTTGGCTTTCGTGTACTTTCCGAAGGACTCGATGGACGCCTTCACGAGCTTCATCAACTCTTTTAAGGAATTCTGCAGTTCTTGCTCGTTCATGGGTTTTCCCCTCCTTTTTAACCCTTTTAGGGTAACTTACTTTCACAGTTGTTCTTTACGATGAACTAACAAAATATTAGCATAAAAAAAGACTCCTGTCAATAGGAGTCTTTAACTTTTATCAGATGTTCCGGCGCTTGATTTTCCGGAACTTTTTTCGCGGTGACCAAGAGGTATTTTTTTCCTTTTTCATCCAGTCTTTCTTTTATCTCGATTTTGGCGTAAAGAAAAAATTTTCCCGGGAATTCCATCTTCACAAAAAGCGGTTCAAAGCCGGCCGGTTTGCTTTTTTTTGGATTCCAGTCGTTTTTGGAAGAATACACCAAATTGAGGAAGTACTGGCATTGCAGAGAAAATCCGAAAGGTTTTGATTCGTTCCTTCTGCCGGCTGCCATCCAAGGAATGTATTCGCTGTCAAGGTTGGAAAAGTGAACAGTGACCCGTTTTGGGTTTTCAATCGGACAGCGAAAAAGAATTTGGTCGCCAACCACTTCTCCCAGATGGCAGACGTGTTTTTCTTTTTCACCGGTTTCTTTATTTGGTTCAGTCCAGGTTTCCCCGTGGTCTTCGGAAATGATTTCTTCGGGAGCGGCAACGCTTTTTACTACGACTTTAAGGGTTCCGCCGAGCAGAGGAAGATAATCCACTTGTTCGTCCTCCTTAGTTTGGTTTTCAACGAACTTCAGCGTAGCTATATTGTATAATAAAATTTTTATTTTGTCCAGTCCCATGCCCACTTTACAAGAATAAAGATGAATACTAAACTTTTATCATGCTTACGGAAAAAGAATTACAAGATTTAAAAGAACAACTGGAAAAAGAAGCTGGTGAATTGGAGGCGCAGTTAAAAACGGTTTCCAAGGCTCCGGATTTTGGCAGTGATACGGAAACAGATTTTTCGGAGGAAGCGGATGAGGCGGAAGAATTTTCCAACGATTTAGGTTTGCAGGAGGCGTTAAAAACCCGGCTTCAGGATATTGAAGCGGCTTTGGATAAAATGGCTCGCAACGAATACGGCAAATGCGAAAAGTGCGGCATGGACATAGAGCTGGAAGTTTTAAAGATAAATCCGGAATCAAAGCTTTGTAAAATGTGTAAAGCGTAATTATGTCTGTTTCTAAAGTTTTTTCTGCCGCCCTTGACGGCATTGAGGCAAAATTGATTGAAATTGAGACCGACGTAAACGTCGGTCTTCATAGTTTTAATATCGTTGGCTTAGCGGATAAGTCGCTTAATGAAGCAAAAGAAAGGGTGAGTTCCGCTTTGAAAAATAGCGGCGTGAAACCGCCGACCAAAGAAAATCGGAAAATCGTGGTGAATCTGGCGCCGGCGGATTTAAAAAAGACCGGCTCCCAGTACGATTTGGGAATCGCGCTTGGTTATCTTCTCGCCACCAAGCAATTAAAAGAATTTAATGCCAAAGACAAAATTTTTGTCGGTGAACTTGCTTTAGACGGAGCGCTCCGCCCAATAAGCGGAGTTTTAAACATCGCCCGGATGGCAAAAAAAGAAAAGTTTAAAGAGCTTTTCACGCCGAAAGAAAATGCGGCCGAAGCGGCGATGGTTGGAGAGGTGAAGGTTTTTCCGGTCAACAATCTGCCGGAATTAATTCTTCATTTGGAAGCAAGGCAGGTTTTGGAATCTCAGCCGAAAACCAAAGTGACGCCTTCTTTGTCCTCCGAGCATCAGTTGGTGGACATTGCCGATATTAAAGGACAGGAAAACGCGAAGCGCGCTTTGATGATTGCGGCGGCCGGCGGGCATAATCTTTTAATGTCCGGCAGTCCGGGCGCCGGGAAAACCATGCTGGCCCAGGCCTTAAATTCTGTTTTGCCGGCTCCGGACTTGGAAGAAATTATGGAAGCCACCCAGATTTACAGCGCCGCCGGCTTGCTTCACGGAAATCCTTTTATTAACTGGCGGCCGTTTCGCGCGCCGCACCAGACCGCTTCGCCAGTCGCAGTTTTTGGCGGCGGCCAGAATCCCCGTCCCGGCGAAATAAGTTTGGCGCACCGCGGCGTGCTTTTTTTGGACGAATTGCCGGAATTCCGGCGGGATTTGCTGGAAGCGCTCCGCCAGCCGCTGGAAAGCGGAAAAGCCGTAATTTCCCGCGTGAAAAATAACTTAGTTTTTCCGGCAAAATTTATTTTGGTGGCGGCGATGAATCCTTGCCCTTGCGGTTATTACGGAGATGAGGAGAAGGATTGCCGCTGTTCGGCTTTTGAAGTATTCCGCTACCAAAAGAAAATTTCCGGGCCGCTTTTGGACCGGATTGATTTGCAGATTAATGTGCCGCGGGTGAAAATTGAGCATTTACAGAATAAAAACCGGGACCAAAAAGCCGCCGATGAGATGAGAAAGAAAATTTTAGAAGCGCGGGAAATTCAAAAAGAGCGGTTTTCTAAATCGCGCGGCATTTTGATTAATTCGGAAATGACTTCCAAAATGTGCGATGAGCTGATTGAGCTCAATAAAGAAGCAGACCAGTTTTTAAAAGACATTTTTGAAAAATCCCTTATTTCTGCCCGCGGCTATTACCGGATTTTAAAAACCAGCCGCACCATCGCTGATTTGGAAAATTCCGAAAACGTAAAAGTAGGCCATTTGGCCGAAGCGTTTCAGTATCGGTTGCGAGAAAACAATTAAAGGTTGCTGAGTATTTTTTTCAGGCCGCTATAAGAAGCACTGATGATGAGCTTATCGCCGCTCCAGGCGATATTTAAGCTAGCGCCGGATTTGGAATAAGTTAAATAACGAGTGGCAACGCCACTTGCTTGGCCGGTTTTAAAGCCGGCAGAATTTGGAGCACCGGGGTCAGAAACAAAAAGATTTTTTAGGTTCGGGGAAAATTCTAATTGGCTGACTTCCGCCTGCGCTTCCAGCAAAGTAGCTTCGGGACTAAGTTTTAAAATATACGCCGGCCAGGCGTCATTCGCGTCAAAATAAAGAGCGGCAGTAAAATCTTCTTCAAAAAGCGCTTTTACTTTTTCGGAAGAAAGTTCCGGCAAAAGCGTCGGCAAGAATCTGGAAGTTGGAATTTGTCCGCCGGCAAGGCCGCTTAAAACTATTTCGGAAAGCGTGCCAGTTGGAAGGGCTTTTTGCGCTTCTTGCTGTAAGACGGTTTGCGCCGAAGCAAGATCAACTGTGGCAAGGGTTGCCGGCGATGTTAAGTCCGGAGAAAGGAGAAGTGATTGATGCGGTTTGGGTTGGGCAGTTTCTGCCGCTGGAACAGCGGGAATTTCTGTTGGCGGCGCGGTTACGGCCGGCGGCGGAGGCGGAGTTTGGGCAGGGAAAAGAGCTGGAAAGATAAAGTAGTAACCGGCGAGTCCCGCGCCAGCAATCACTGCCAATGATACGGCAAGAGTTAAAACTTTTTTTAATCCGCCTTTTGGTTTTTCTTCTTCAATAACCGGCGTTGGCGGAGTAAATTTTTTCGGTTCGCTAAATTCGGCAGGAGTAATTTTAAGAGGAGTAAAAGGTTTTGGTTCCGGAGCAACGCCGCCGGTTTGTTTTAGGGATTCCAAATCTGACGCCATTGTTCTAAGGGTAATTTCCGGAGGCGGCGGAGCCGGCGTTTTGGGCCGATCCGGCGGCGGAGTGGAAGGAAGATTTGCCGGCGGCTTCGGATTTAACCATTGTTGATTGTTGTCATCCATAAATTTAATTGTAGCATATTAACCGATAATTTTATTTTTTAATGTGGAAAACTAAAAACCCCAACTTGTTGAAGTTGGGGGTGAAATTTTATCGCGAGCGCGATTGGCGGTCCCAAATAGCAGTCATTACTATCAGCTGTTTGATATTTTTGTTTCCGATTTCGGCTACCGGAAATAACCAATTGCCATACCGGAAGAAAAAGCTTTCTCCGTGATCAATTAGCGACTTAACTCTTCGTACGGGATCAACGGTATTTTTGTGCCAGGAATTAAGAAAGAATTTGGTAAGCATTTCTTTTGCCTGCCCGTAGCTTTCCGGAAGCGGCTGGCGGTTTTCTTTCATTCGTTGTATAAATCTTTCTATCGCGTGCCTGCTGATAACCACTTTTGATTTGTCAATGTCCGCCTCGTTGGTGATGACCTTGCCGCCGATTATCATAGCGCCAATCTCCTTTCGCGAGAATTTAGCTGCTAGATATAAATAATAGCACTAAACTATTATTTTGTCAATTGTTTCAGCGAAAGCCCGATTTTTCCGTTTTCCATTTTAATGATTTTCGCCCGGACAAAATCGCCGATTTTTAAAACATCTTCCACTTTTTTGACATAGCCTTCTTTTAATTCGGAAACGTGAATCATTCCGTCCTTGCCGCCGCCGAATTCCACAATCGCGCCGAATTCCAGAATTTTTACCACCGTTCCCTCAACAATATCGCCGATTTTATATTCTTTGGTAATGGCCAGGACTTCTTCCAGCGCTTTTTTGCCGATTTCCTGATTGGGAGCAGTAATAAAAACTTTTCCGTCATCTTCAATGTCAATAGCCGTAACTTTAGTCCTTTCAATAATGCCGTTAATCACTTTGCCTCCGGGACCGATTAGTTCGCCGATTAGTTCCGGATTGATTTGTAGCGATAAGATGCTTGGCGCAAAAGGCGAAAGTTCGGGACGAGGCGCCGGCAAAGTTCGGTTCATTGTTTTTAGAATTTCTAAACGGGCCTCTTTTGCTTGAGCCAGAGTTTTTTCCAGCATTTCAGCGGTAATGCCTTGGATTTTGACATCCATTTGAATGGCGGTGACGCCGGATTCCGTGCCGGCAGCTTTAAAATCCATATCGCCGTGATGGTCTTCAGGCCCTTGGATATCGGTTAGGATTTCATATCTTTTCCCGTCTTCGGAGAGCATCATTCCCATGGCAATTCCCGCAGCTGGTTTTCGGATTGGCACGCCGGCATCCATCAAAGATAAGCTGCCGGCACAAACCGTGGCCATAGAAGAGGAGCCGTTGGAAGATAAAATTTCCGAGACTAAGCGAATGGTGTAAGGGAATTCCTCTGGAGTCGGCAAAAGATTCCGAAGCGCTTTGTGAGCTAAATTGCCGTGGCCGATTTCTCTCCGGCCCGGCCCGCGGAACGGCCCGACTTCGCCCACTGAATAGGGCGGGAAATTGTAATGAAGCAAAAACCTTTTTTTACCGGAAAATTCAACGGTTTCAATTCGTTGCTGGTCTCCGGGAGCGCCAAGGGTGGTGACGGCCAGCGCTTGGGTATTGCCGCGGATGAAAAGCGCCGAACCATGAACCCGCGGCAAAATGGCGGTTTCGGCATGCAGTTCGCGAAGCTCGTTTAATTTTCGCCCATCCGGCCGCCTTTCCTCCTTTAGTATTTTTTCATGAACTAAAACGTTAATTTCTTCTTCAAAAAGCACTTCGGCGGCGGCCAATTCTTTTTCACTCACTTTTTCTTTTCCCAGAGATTCTTTTAAGGCCTCTTTTAAATCGGAAATTTTAATTTGCATCTCGGTTTTTTGTTTTGTATACACAGCCTCTTCCAACTTTCCTTTTAGAAATTTTCTGATTTTTTTCTTCAATTCTTCATTTGGCTTGGAAAGGGAAACTTTGATTTTGGGCCGGCCAATTTCTTTTATAATATTTTCCTGCCAGCTGACCAGTTTTTGAATTTCTTTATGGGCTGAGGAAAAAGCCTGAACCGCTTCCAATTCCTGCACTTCATCGCTCTCCATCTCAATCATATTGATTCGTTCCTTAGTTCCGGAGAGGAAAGCGTCCATTTCCATTTTTTCAGAGGCTATTTCGCTTAAATTTGGATTAAATTTTATTTCCGGATTGCCTTTGGCTTTGAATATTTTAATTCCCGCCACTGGCCCGGTCCAGGGTATCGGAGAAATAGCCAGCGCCGCCGAAGCGGAAAGAAGACCGATAAAATCCGGGTCATTTTCGCCGTCATAAGAAAGAACGGTTACCACCAGCTGAATTTCGTTTCTCATCCGGTTGTCAAAAAGCGGCCGAATTGTCCGGTCAATCAGCCGCCCGGTCAGGATGGCTTCGTCGGAAGAGCGGCCTTCTCGGCGGATGAACCGGCTGCCTAAAATTTTTCCGGCGGCGTAAAATTTCTCTTCATAATTTACCATCAGCGGGAAATAATCAACCTCTTTTTCTTTTTTACTCATTACGACTGTGGCAAGCACGGTGGTATCGCCGTAGCGTCCGAGCACGGACGCGTCGGCTTGGTCCGCCAGCCGGGAAACTTCCAGCATTAACGGCTTGCCGGCAAATTCAGTTTTATATTGTCTCCTTTGCAAGTCCATTGGTTATTTTTTTAGCAGTACTTTTGGAAGTTTTTCCAAATCTATAAATTCATCCGCCGTTTCTTTGATTTTTCCGGAAGCGCTGCGGCCGAAAGCTGCCACCTCTACGGTCCGTCCGGCGCCCCATTTAAGATGTTCCACGAGCGGCACAAAATCGCCGTCGCCGGTAACTAAAATTATGACGTCTAAAAGATTGGACATCCGGATTGCATCTACCGCCATTCCCACATCCCAATCAGCTTTTTTCATTCCACCGGGGTAAACCTGCAAGTCTTTGCTTCGGAGTTCTAAACCGCTCTTTTTTAAGGCGTCAAAAAAAGCCGCTTCTTCCGCAGTATCGCTTTTGACCACATAGGCGATTGCCTTTATGAGTTGTCGGCTGCCAACCAGTTCTTTTAAAAGTTCTTTGTAATTTACCCGAGCGCGATATAAATTTTTGGCGGAGTGGTATAAGTTTTGGACGTCCAAGAAAATTCCTACTCGCTGGTCTTTTCGCTTCATTTGTTTACGCGCATAATGCAAACGATGCGAACATATACGAATACTGCTAATAATTTATTTTATTCGCGGCATTCGCATACATTCGTAGGTTCGCATTACGTTCAGTTTATTTTTTTAATCCTAATTTTTTAATTAAATTAGTATAAGACTTCGGATTTCTTTCAGAAAGATAATCCAACAATCTTTTTCTTTTTCCGACCATTTTTAATAATCCTCTTCGGGAAAGGTTATCTTTTCGGTGCTTTTTTAAATGAGACGTGAGTTCGCCAATGTTTTTAGTAAGAAGCGCCACTTGCACTGACGGAGAACCGGTGTCGGTTTCGTGCTCGCCGTGTTCTTTTAAGATATTCAATTTTTGCCGAGTAGTTAACATTGATATACATTATATAATACTTTTTATAAAAAGGCAAGCCCTTAAATGTCGCAAAAACTTTTGCCGAATATTGTGCAACATTAGATAAATGTCGCACAATATTCTATCATTAAAATATGATTTCAATTGAAAAAGCCCTAAAAGACTATTTAGATTATTTAGAAATTGAAAAAAACCGTTCGCCGAAAACGCGGGAAAATTATGAACGTTATCTTCGGGCTTTTATGAATTATTCCAAAATTAAAAAGCCGAAAGAGATTACCATTGAGAAAATAAAAGATTTTCGGGTGAGCTTGGCTAGAAAAGAAAATCTTAAAAAATTGACGCAAACTTATTATGTTATTGCCATCCGCAACTTTCTTAAATACCTGATTAGAAACGATTATGAAGTTTTGTCGCCGGATAAAATTGAACTCCCTAAAATTCCCAAGCGCGAAATTGAAATTATTGAATATAATGATTTGGAAAGGTTTTTAAGCGCGCCGGCGCAGAATACTTTGCGCGGTTTGCGGGACCGGGCAATTTTGGAAACTTTTTTTTCCACCGGTCTCCGTATTTCGGAACTCTGCAATTTAGACCGTTATTTGAATTTAAATCGCGGGGAAATCACCGTGCGCGGCAAGGGGGAGAAATTGCGGGTGGTGTTTTTGTCCGAACGGGCCAAAGCCGCCATTAAAAACTGGCTGGATAAACGAACCGACGCCTTAGAATATTTGTTTGTAAGTTTATCAAAGCAGATTTCGCCGTTGAAGTCACCGAAAGTAATCGGGAAGATTACGCCGCGGGCAGTCCAGCGCTTGGTGGAATTTTACCGCCGGAAAGCCGGCATTGCCAAAAATATTACGCCGCACCAAATCCGGCATCAATTCGCGACCGATCTTTTAATTAATGGCGCTGACCTTCGTTCGGTGCAGGAGCTTTTAGGCCACAGCAATATTTCCACTACGCAAATTTATACTCATTTGACTAATAAAGAGCTTCGCGATGTTCATAAAGCCTTTCATGCGCGAAGGAGAAAATGAGCCAAGTAAAACTTGACAGGAGATAGATTCTATGCTAAATTATAAATAATCAAGCAGTGCGTTTTTGCTTGATCTTGTTCTTCATAAGGAGGCGGCATGACAGGAAAAAGAAAACACGTCAAGGATTTTATTCTTACGGATAGTCAGTTGGGGGCAATTCTCCCGACGCTTCGGCAGGCACGAAATCTGCCCGCTTGTTTTCGGTGCGGTTACTTACGGATCAAGTGGCATCGCTGTCCCAAAGACGCGGCCTTGTCTCGTCGCTGAAACAGACAAAAAAAGTCCAACCAGAAGGTTGGACTTTTGTTTTCAAAAATCAGTTAAAAAATACTTTCCAGATTGTATCTACTAATCCGTGAATTAGAATTGGAATAAGGATGTTTTTGGATTTAAGATAAGAAATGCCGTAGGCAAGGCCGGCAAGAAAAGCGAAGCCGACATAAGTCCAGTTTGGGAAAATTCCGTTTCCGGAAAGATGAGTGTAAATTAAAGCGAAGGCGGCGGTGGCAAGCACTAATGCGGGGAGCGGACGAAAAGTTTTTTCTAACAGATTCTGAAGGATTCCGCGGAAAATCAATTCTTCGGACGGCGCGACAAAAAGCAGATAACCCGCAGCGACTGCCAATACTTTACGGAAATCCGGATTAGCATTGATTTTTAAGAATTCGAGATAAAGGCCTAGCGGGATAAGAATGGCGGCCAGAACCGTAATTGAATTAAATACTATTAGTAAATCTTTTTGTGAAAAGCCGAATCCTAAGCTTATTTTCCGTTTTTTGCCGTAAAGCAACGCAAGCGCGATTAAAATCACCGCCGATGCTTCGTAAGGAGTCGAAACGAATTGTGAAAGGTATCTTTGCCAGATTTTTAGGTTGAAAACCTGCCAAGAGCTTAAAAGAAAAAACATATCCCAGCGGTTTAGCGATCCCATCTTTTTAGTTTTAAAAATGCAATAAAGGGATAAGCCGATACTTATCCAAAAAATCATTCTCCCCCCTGTTTCTATTTTTTAAAAAACTAACACAAAGGAAATATTTTTACAATGTGCTCCCGAGAGGATTCGAACCTCTAACCCTTGCGGGACATGGTCCTAAGCCATGCGCGTATTCCAATTCCGCCACGGGAGCAATAAGTTTGACTTATTTATTATTTTATGCTATTTTATGAATAGCGTAAAGTCCGTCAGCTGACGGACAATTGAAATCTGAAGAAGGAGGAATAAAATGGCATTGGTTTCAGCAGGAGCAATTCTTTTAGTTTTGTTAATGGTTGCCAGATACGGTTTTGTTAAGATTGAACCAAAATATGTCGCTATTTTCAATCTTTTAGGTTGGAGATGGCGCAAGGCCAAAGAGGGCCCGAATCTAAAAATTCCTTTTATGGAAAAAGCTGTTTCTTATAGCGCGGAATTGGACCGTTTGGAGATCAATAAAATTAAAGTAATGAGCAAAGACAAGCTGGAGATGGAGATTTCGGGTTCTTTGAAGTTTTGGCTGGATTACGTACTTTTGAAAAGGTACGACGAAACCAGAACCAAGCAGGCAAAGTCGATTGAGGATGCGATTAAAGGCGAGATTGGCGTTTTGGCCGGAACCAAAGAAGCCGAAGCTTTTATTTTGGAGAGAGAGGCCATTGAGACCATTATCAACTGCAGATTAAGATTGGCAATTATGCCGCATCGGCAAAATAAGTATCCGGAAGTAAAAGCAGCCGGCGGCTCTATTGCGCCAGAAGACAGAATTGATTTTTATAAGAAATATTTAAAGAAAATTCAGGATGGCCTTAGAAGGGAGGTACATGACCCTCGCCGATCTCATATTGAAGAGTCCTATGGTATTGATGTAGACGTGTTTAATCTTACGGTCATTGATTACAGCGAGGCCACGAAGAAAGCTTTGGAGGCGAAAAGGCAGGCGGAGCTTTACCGAAAGGCGGCGCAAGAAGAAATTCTCCTCGCGAAATCCTTTCAAGAGCTTGGCGGCTTAAGCGGGCAAGAAGCAGTTAATGCTTCCCAAGTTTCTTTGAACAAAGCAGAAAAGAAAATTATCAGCGTTGAGGGTTTAGCCGGCCTTAATGTCAATATCGGTGGAGGCAAATAATGGAAAGCGAAACCCCGGCAATTCAAGGAGGATTGATTGGCGATAGAATTTTTCGATACGGCGTTATTGTTTCTTTGTTGCTTATTTTAATCGGCTTGATGCAAAGTTGCGGATCGGTTAGCCGGTCTTCAACAGTTATTGCTGATTCGGTTCAGAAACCGTCAATTATAAAACCGCAAGCTCCAAATTTTCCCATCAACTTTTGTGAAGGCGCGCAATCCATCCAATTGGATGATTTTTACAGTAAGGCAGAAGTGGAAAGTTCCAGCCACTGCGGTTCTAAAGTAGTTTTTGTTCCTTTTGGCCAGAAATTCAGGATTAAGGCCAATAAGCCGGGGATAACTAAAGTTTGTTTCTGGCTTAACGGAGGATGCGCGGCAGTTAGGGCCATTCGGAATAGCGATAATCTGGAATTGGGCGCCAATCTGCCGGCTGAAAGCGCGCTGCGGTTTTCCAGCAATCCTCCGGGAACCGTAAATGTTCAGTTGGTTAATTATTAAAATAAAATCCCCCACATAAATTTTATGTGGGGGATCTTTTTTATCTTAAAATATTTTCTACAATGAATCGGACGCTTCCGGCCAGTAAAGCCACGGTAATCGCAATTACCGAATAAATCAGTTGGTCTTTAGCTTGTTTTAACTTTTCCGGATCGCCGGCGGCTCCAAGATAAAGGTAAGCCGCATAGAAAAGAAAAAGAATCGCCGCCACGAAAAAGAGTCCGGTAACCCAGTTAACCAAAGTTACGAGAATCCGGCTGATGTCGTCTAGCGAACGGACGCCGGTTAAAGGGACATTCGGAGAGGGAATGACTTGCGCCAGCCCCACAAAAGGAATAGCGAGAAGCGCGGCAGTTAATTTTTTACTTAAATTTTTCATATAACAATACGAATCTATACGACCTTTCAAATTTATTATAGCAAATATTCTATTGGACGCCAAGCAATTGTTTAATAATAAGAATGATTCCGTTGGATATCAAAAGCAGGGCATAACCGAAGACGGCGTAGGTAATGGTGCGCCTGCCCATAGTTATTTTTTCCGGATTGCCGGCGCCGGTCATAATCTGGAAAGCGCCGATAATAATCATCAGAACCAGAATCGGCGCGCCAATAACCAAAAGCCAATTGACTATTCTTTGAATTAACTCTTGAAAAGTTTTTGCCTGCAGGGGATTTGGTAAAGTAATTACCTGCGTGCGGCCGGTTCCCTTGCTGGGGATTTCGCCAAAAGCTTGGCCGCCGGTCGGTTGCGGAAGCTGGGCGCCCGCAAAAAATGGCATTAAGGCAATGCCGGCAATTAATACCATTAAAATTAATAAATATAAATTTTTTGTATTTTTAAGATTATAAATCATATCAGAAAGTGCATTGGATTTGATCCCAGGGGAGTTTGGACGGGGAGCCGGTAATCACTTGGATGAGCGTTCCTAAAATCATGAAACTGGTAAAAGCGATTAATACTCCAATCGCCGCCGTGGTAATGACTTTCCGTCCCTGGCTGGCTTTTTCTTGTGAGCCGCCCGCCGTTAATATCAGAATAGCACCCCAGGCAAAAAAGAGTCCAGCCAAAGCTATTCCCCACTGCAGCATTAAGGTAATCAGATTTTTAACCAGCTCTAAAAGCTTGCAGAGATTGCAATCCGGACCGGAGCAAGGGACTAAACCTTGGGCAGAAGCAATTTTAGTAAATAGTAAATAGTAATTAGTAAATAGAAACGCGGCTATTTTTTTCATACCCAGTGCTACAACTTTGACTGGCGCTTAATTTTAATTAAGCGCTTTAACGACTTTGTATTAATATAGGCTGATAATTTCATAGTTTACTTTAAAATTAGTCTCAGGCTCAACTGGTCAAAGTTGTAGCACTGGGCATAATTTAATTATAAGCTAACGGCGGGCTCTCATTAAGTTTGTTACTTCCCGTTCGGCTTGGCCGGCGGCGGCCGGCGAATCCAATTGGCCGGAAATTACCGCTGAAATCATATCGGAAAAAATAGTTCGGATTTGTTCCTTGTCAATTTGCGGCCAGGAGCGGGCGGAAAGCGCCTGTTTGGCAAAAACCCCGAGTTCCGGATGGTCGGCGTATTTTTGAATTAAAGTCCGGAGCGCCGGCGGCCGATTGGAAATTTTTAGATAATTTTCCGCCGCCGGTTCATTGGCGGTAAGATATAAAATCAAATCCCAAGCCCAGTCCGGATTCTGGCTGTTGTTGGTGACCGCCAAGCCCCAATAATCCGGATAATTGACGGCTTTTTCGCTGTTTGCCGGCTGGGGCATTTCCGCGGCTTTAAAAGACAGAAAAGGATTTTTATTTTTAATCGCCGGCCGATTGCTGGCGTAATTAAAAATCATGGCAGTATCGCCTTTGGCAAAATTATCCAAAGAGTTTTCCAGGTCGTCGTTCCAGGTGTAATAAATATCTTTGGGGTCGCTGAATTTGGCATAGAAATTTAAAGCGTCCAGGCCGGGCAGAAAGCCGCCGACATTTCCCGCAAAAGTGGCTTGGGTAAATTCAGCATCCGTCATTTTGGCGCCGGCCTGAAGCATCAGGAGCATTAAAAGGTCTTCGGCTTTATCAATGGTTTTGCCGGAGCCGCCGATAGCGGCAGCTGGCTTGGCTAATCTGCCGGCGGAATCCTTTTGCCTCAATTTAGGAATAAGATTTTGAAAATCCAGCCAATCTTTGGGCGGGACGGCAATGCCGGCTTTATCAAAAGTATTTTGATTATAAAAAAGCGCCAGCGTGTCTATATATAATGGAAGCGCCCGGATTTTGCCGTCCGGCGCGAAATCCTGTTCCACTACCGCCGGAAATAGTTCCTGAAAAGTTTTCAGCTTTAATTGGAGTTCCTGGACCGCAATCAATTTGTTATGGTGTTTTGGCAGCCAGGAATTGCGGAACATTATCACGTCCGGCCCCTTGCCGGCGGCTAAAGCGTTTATCAGGTCATTTTCGTAGGTGGCGGGATTTATTTCTTCATAATCCACCCGGGCGTTGGGGCGGAGAGTTTCATAGCCGGTAAGATTTTCTTGAAAAAATTCCTGCGGGTCAACTCCCCAGACGGTAAGAGAGATTTCCGGAGGTTTTTCGCGCAAGCTTCGGGTGCCGGGCAAAATGCCGGTGAAAACACCGACAAAAAAAAGAACCACCAAAAGCGCCGAGCCGAGAATAATCAGTTGGGGGCGAGTCAGATTCATGATTTAATTATACAATATTTGTTATAGACAGATTACTCCCGCCACTTTGTCTTTTTCTTTGACGTTCATAATCCGAACGCCTTGAGTGGCGCGGCCGGAGAGCCGGATGCTTTCAATTTGGGTTCGGATAATTTGTCCTTTGGTTGAGAGCGCCAAGATTTCTTTTTCGGCATTGACAATGGGCGATGCCACAACTGGTCCGGTCTTGGAAGTTACTTTGGAAGTTTTGATGCCGGAGCCGCCGCGCCCCTGCACTTTGTATTGCGAAAGCGAAGTGCGTTTGCCAAAGCCGTTCGCCATTACGGTGAGCAGCTGGCCTTTTTCATTTTCTTTGGTGACGATATTCAACGCGACAACCGCGTCTTCTTTTTTAAGCCGGATGCCGCGGACGCCGGAGGCGGTTCGGCCCATTGGCCGGAGCTGGGATTCTTTAAAGCGAATCGCTTGGCCTTGCGCCGTGGCGAGCGCTACCTGGTCATTGCCGGAAGAAAGCCGGACCCATTGGAGCGCGTCATTTTTTTTGAGTTTGATGGCGATAATGCCGTTGCGCCGGACATTGGCGAAATCCGCTAAAGCCGTTTTTTTGATTAAACCGTTTTTGGTCACCATCACCAAATATCCCTGTGCTGTTCTTTTTTCTTCTTTGGTTTTATGTTCGCTTGGGTAAGCGATTATCGCGCTCAATTTTTCTTCCAGCGGAATTTCCAAAAAATTATGAATGGCTTTGCCTTTGGCCACTCGGCTCGCTTCCGGAATTTCGTAGACCTTGGTCTGGAAAACTCGGCCGCGTTCCGTAAAGAATAGGATATTATCGTGGGTGTTCGCGGACAGGAAATGGCTCAAAAAATCTTCTTCCGCCACCTCCGAACCGATTAATCCTTTGCCGCCGCGTTTTTGGCTGCGGAAACTGGAAGGCGCGACTCTTTTAATATAGCCGCCTTGAGACATCGTAATAATAGTTTCTTCTTTTGGCACCAAATCTTCCTCTTTAAATTCTTTAAGCCCGCCTTGAACTAATTTAGTTTTGCGCGCATCGCCGTATTTTTCTTTCATTTCTTTTAATTCATCTTTGGCCACCTTTAAAATTTTGGCCGGACTTTTAAGAAGCGCCTGCAATTCTTCAATCAATTTCTTTTTTTCTTTTAATTCTTCTTCAATTTTAGTCCGTTCCAGGGCGGCGAGCGTCTGCAGTTTCATTTCCAAAATAGCTGTTGCTTGAAGAGCGGTGAATTTGAATTTAGCCGTCAAATTTTTATGAGCGTCTTCTCTGTCTTTGGATTTTTTAATGGCGGCAATCACCCGGTCAATGTCGCCGAGCGCTTTGTGGAGCCCCATCAAGATATGGGCGCGCTCCTCGGCTTTTTTAAGGTCAAATTCCGCCCGGCGCCGGATAATTTCTTTTCGGTGCTCCACGTAAGCAACCAAAATGTCTTTAATGGACATTATTTCCGGCTGGAGGCCGTTTTTGGTAAGGGCAATCATATTTAAATTGAAATTTTTTTGAAGGTCGGTGTAATTGAAAAGCTGGTTCAGAATTTTTTGCGGAGCGGCGTCGCTTTTAAGTTCCACAACAATGCGCAGTCCGTCTTTATCGGATTCATCGCGAACATCACGGACGCCTTGGATTTTTTTCTCGGTTACCAGTTCGGCAATTTTTATAATGAGCTCGGCTTTATTTACCTGATAAGGAATTTCGGTAATTTCAATTAAGTGATGGCTTTGCCTACCGGCAGGCAGGCCTTTTTTATCTTCTTTCACTTCGGCCAGCGCCCGGCAAGTAATGGCGCCGTGGCCGGAATTATACGCCTCATCAATGGCTTTTTTATCGTAAATAATTCCGCCGGTTGGGAAATCCGGGCCCTGGATGAATTTCAGCAAGTCGCTGTTGGCGGCTTTGGGATTATCAATCAAATGCGAAGCGGCATCAACGATTTCGGATAAATTATGCGGCGGAATATTGGTGGCCATGCCTACGGCAATGCCGACAGTGCCGTTTAATAGAAGATTGGGAACTTTTGCCGGCAGGACTTTCGGTTCTTGGCGGCTGCCGTCGTAGTTGGGAATCCAATCCACGGTTTCTTTTTCGCTGTCTACCAGCATTTCTTCGGCAATTTTGGAAAGCCGGGCTTCGGTGTAGCGGTAGGCCGCGGCAGAATCTCCGTCAACACTGCCAAAATTTCCCTGGCCATTCACCAGCGGATACCGAAGGGAAAATTCCTGGGCCATGCGGACCATGGCTTCATATACTGAAGAATCGCCGTGAGGATGGTATTTGCCGAGCACTTCGCCGACGATGTTGGCGGATTTTTTGAACTTTGCCGCGTGAGTCAGGCCGCTGTCCCACATCGCCCAAAGAATCCGGCGCTGAACCGGCTTTAATCCGTCGCGGACATCGGGAAGAGCGCGGGAAACAATAACGGACATCGCATAGTCCAAATAAGACTCCTGCAATTCTTCGGTGATTTCTCTTTTTTCTACGCCGGTATTATTTAGTTTTGGCTTTTCATCTTTCATTGCGGCAGTTTTTTGGGTTTAATTTCTTCTAAATCTTTTAGAACCATATTAATAGAAGCGCTTTGAATGGTGATAGAGTTGGTTTGTTTTGCCAAAGATTGAAGATAAACGGCGGATTCGCTTAATTTGCTTCCGAGCTCTTTGGCAATAACTTGCAAAATCCCGATTTCATTGGCAGCGGGCGGTTTTGGGCCTAAATCCGCCAGAGTAAAATTCAAATAAACCGCCCAAAGCGCGATTACGGCAATCATTGAGGCGGAAGTTAAAATTATCAGCCATCGTTTTTTGGTTGTCTCATCGCTTTGTCGGATTTCCAGAAAAAAGTTTTGAATTTTATTCAGCATAGCTAAATTTTTAATACAATCAATTTTGTCCCTTTTTGTTCGTTAATTTCTTTTCGGCGGATAGTCAGTTTTTCCAGCGTTTCCGGTTTTTGCCCCATTTCTTCGGCGAGATTTTTCCAGTCGGCGCCGGTTCTTTTCAGGCCGGGAATTTTAAAAAATGAGGCAATCACTAATTTCGGGCTTAATTGTTTGACTAATTTCGCTGCGGTTTCCTGGTTAAGAAACGGTTTGCCGCCAGCCGGAATAAAAAGAACATCCGCGTTTTGAAGCGCCTGCCTGGCTTCTTGGGATAATTCATCGCTTAAATGGCCTAAAAACCCGAGGCTGATTTCTTCGGTTGTTAATTTATATGCGGTTTTGAAAAACTTTTCCGTTGATTCTTTCGGCAAGCCAAATCCTCGGATATTTATTTTTTGAATTTCGTATTCCCCGGCGCCGCGAATCAATTTTTCGCCCTCGGCGGATTCGTCCATTGGCCAGGAGGTTAAAGTTTTCAAAATAATATCGTTTTTCCCCCGAGCCGGAGTAAGGCCGGTAGAGGATTCAAAAGGATCCGTTAATAAAGTAAGGCCGCCAGTTTGGATTTTAAAGCAGCCTTCACCGTACCAGTTGATAACCATATTTTTTATATTTTAACAAATTTTACGGTTAGTTGCAAACGTTTTGGGGATATATTATAGTACTTACTTATATGTTTACCGGTCTTAAAAAAACCGATTCGGTTTTATCGCAATTAATGAAATCTTCTCCAGATTTGGGAGTAATGCTTAAAGAAGGCGATTTGGCGAACGGCACTTTTTTGAAAAGAACGCCTCGGGCGGTTTATTTTGATTTGGGAAGATTTGGAACTGGAGTGGTGTATGGCGCCGAACTTTTAAATGCAAAAGAAGTCTTGAAGGGCCTGAAAGAAGGAGATCCAATTTCCGCAAAGGTGGTGGATGCGGAAAATGAAGACGGTTATGTAGAGCTTTCGCTTGCGGGTGCGGAAAAACAGCGTTCTTGGCAAAAAATAAAAGAATTGCATGAAAAAGGCGAGGAATTAAGAATAAAAATTTCCGGCGCGAATTCCGGAGGGTTAATGGCGGAAGTGGAAGGGCTGAAAGCCTTTTTGCCGGTTTCCCAGCTTGCTAATGAACATTATCCCCGCGTGGACGACGGCGATAAAAGTAAAATTTTGGAAGAGCTCAAAAAACTTGTCGGCCAGGAGTTAGCCGTAAAAATTTTGGATTTTAATCTGCGAAACGACAAACTGATTCTTTCCGAGCGGGAAACGACCGTTAAAAATGTCAAAGAAAAATTGGAAAAATATAAAGTCGGCGAGGTGATTAACGGCATTATTTCCGGCGTGGCGGATTTCGGCGCTTTCCTTAAATTTGCCGATGACCCAGAAATTGAAGGATTGGTGCATATTTCCGAATTAGATCATCGTTTGATTGAGAATCCCAAGGACGTGGCCAAGGTGAATGATGTAGTGCAGGCGAAAATTTTAGAAATTAAGGACGGCCGGGTTACTTTATCTTTGAAAGCGCTTAAAGCCGATCCGTGGGAAAAGGCTGGCGAACGCTATCAGGCGGGCACCGAAATACAAGGAACAGTCCTGCGTTTCAATCCTTTCGGCGCTTTTGTGGCTTTGGACCCGGAAATCCAGGGCCTGATTCACGTTTCGGAGTTTGGCGGCGTGGAAGAAATGAAAGCGAAATTAAAGGAAGGCGCGACTTATACTTTTCATATTGAATCCGTAAAACCGCAGGAAAAGAGGATTACTTTGAAATTAAAAAAATAAAATTAGTATTTGACTAGATACTATTTTTATTATATAATGTAGTTAGTAAAGCAAGCGTTAGTTATTGACAGCAACATATGGCTAGAGAGGTGGAAAGAAATGTCCGAGAAAATCCGGAAACTGGAAAATGATTCTGAATACTTAGAAGCATTTTTGGATAAAACAGAGGTTGCAGAACAAAAACTATCTTCTGAAAAAACAGAAAATAATTCTCTATTCGGCCGAGATAATTCGGCTCCGGACGGAGAAAAAACCGTTGACGCGGTTTCTTTGGCGAATCGGATCCTGGGAATTGCCAGGGAGCGGCATCCTGAGCAGAAAATGATTCAGCATTTAGCCGGCCTTTACGAAAAGATTGACGAAGCCTTTGAAAACTTCAGTGCTTTGAGAGAAAGACGTTATGCCGATTACGAAGAGCATTTTTCAGTAATTAGAGAATTGAAAACGGCGCTTTCTCCGGAATATTATTCGGAGATTGAGTTTCAGGAAGTAGCAGCTATTTTTTCAAGCATTCGGGAAGAAATTTTTAATTCTGCCATAGCCGAACTTTTATTTGTTCCGAATTTTCAAACGCTGGTTTATACCAGAAATATTGATATGCATTTGCGCGGCGAAGTGGTAATGAAAGGCGAAAAGCCGGTGCGCATCGGAAATTTCGTTGGGATAAATGCTGACGAAAAAATCCGCCTTCATAAAATTCCGCTCGCTTTGGGATTGGAGTCCTGGCATATTTTGGGCGCTCGTTCTGAAAATATTTTTGAATTAAGGAATGTAAGATTAAAAATGAAAGTTGTTCCGCATCGTGATACCGGCCATACGATGTTGGTCTGGGAATCGCTTCCGGCCCGTCCTTATGAAGACGCCAAGGAACGCATTGAAGCGGTGCGGAAAAATATGTCGCTGGAAGCGGCAGAAAAGGAAAAATATTGTTTAGAAGATGAACATCCGGAAATTATAAATCTGGAAAGAGAAAAGAAAATTACGATTACCGAACATAGTTCTTTTGGAATTGCTTTGTTGGGAGCGAGTGGTGGTTCTTTAGATGAGCTGGTGGAAAACTTAAAAAAAATGTCTAAGGAAGAAATAGGGAATTTGAGGACTATTATGGTGGATAATCGCGGCGATTCCGGAGAACGGAAATGGTTTGGCCATAGCCCTAAAAAAGGCGGCAAGCCGGCCGGCCTGGGATTTCCGGGCGGCAGCACTGAATCGGACAAGTACGGCGAAGTTCTTGATGAAGACCTTCAGCGGATGCTTCCAGGGCAACTTTCCAAGGAAGCCTTACAGGATGATTTCTTATATAAGATTATCGGCCATTTCGTAAGGGAATACCAAAATGAGAGTTGCCACGAGGTTCTGAAAATTTTCGGCAGAATCGCAAGAATTCAAAAAGGGAAAAATCACGTTGACCATTTTTGGTTGGCGGCGGCTGCTGCAGAAGGCTATAAACCTGCTAAAGAAATCCACGAGATTAAGAAAACTGTTTGTCTAACCTTGAATGAACTTTTTTCTTTGCCGGTCGGCGGTTTGGATGTTTTAAATCACAATCAGCGAGCTGGTTTACCTTATTTCGGACAGCTGATGGTTTTGACTAAATTTTTTGAAAAGCATCAATTACTGATGATTGCTGGAACGGAAGCTTTTTTGAAAAGAGTGGGAAAGAAAAAATAATTTTATTGCCCTGTCGTAGTATTGACGGGGCTTTTTCTTTTGAAAAACAAATAATAGCGAACTATACCTGTCTGCCGTGCGGCAACTACGGAGCCGCGATTTGCTTGGTTTCGCGAAGCGAAAAATCGCGGCGAGGCGTAGGAGCCGCTTGCCGCTGGAGCAAGCGGACTCCGGTGCCGGTAGGCAGATAGGTATAGTGAGCGACCAGTTGACGGGGCTTTTTTTATTTGCTATTTTATTGTATTATTCTTATTAAGAATCAATTTATGAAATTGAAAGGCGAAATCAATTTTTCAAAACATCTTTTTTGGGCAGTGGTCACTCTACTCGTAATTTCGGTTACTTTTTCTCTTTTTTTTCAAACCGGCAAGGCGCCGCTGGAATTCAGCATTAGTGACTTGGTCGGGAAGATTAATAAAGGAGAAGTGGAACGGATTATCGTAAGAGGCGATAGTCTTTTTATTGATTTAAAAAATCAAGATAAGGCAGTCGCTAAAAAAGAATCCGAGGCGGGATTGACGGAAACTTTAAAAAATTATGGCGTTGATTCTCGGGCTTTGCAGGCGGTGAATTTGGAAGTAAAAGATCCATCCGGCCTCCGCTTTTGGGCCGAGCTTTTGATTCCGGTTTTATTGCCGCTGATTATCATCGGCGCGATGTTTTGGTTTATTTTCAGCCAGGCCAAAGCTGGCGCTTCCCAAGCTTTCAGTTTCGGCCGGTCTAATTTAAAAATGTTCGGCGCTTTTAAAGACCGGCTCACTTTTAAAGACGTGGCCGGCTTGAAAGAGGCAAAACAGGAATTGGAAGAAGTGGTGGATTTTTTGAAAAATCCGAAAAAATTTCTGGAAATGGGCGCGCGCATTCCGCGGGGAGTGCTTTTAATGGGCCCGCCGGGTACCGGAAAAACTTTGCTGGCTCGGGCAGTGGCTGGCCAGGCAAATGTCCCCTTTTTCCATATTTCCGCTTCGGAATTCGTGGAAATGTTTGTGGGGGTGGGCGCGGCGCGGACGCGAGACGCTTTTGCTACGGCTAAAAAAGCCGCTCCTTCCATATTATTTATTGACGAGATTGACGCGGTAGGACGAGAGCGCGGCGCCGGACTGGGCGGCGGCCACGATGAACGGGAACAGACTTTGAATCAAATTTTGGTGGAAATGGACGGGTTTGAACGGGATTCTAACGTAATTGTGCTGGCAGCCACTAATCGTCCGGATATTTTGGACCGCGCGCTTCTTCGGCCGGGCCGTTTTGACCGGCGGGTGATATTGGATTTGCCGGACATTAAAGATAGGGAGGAAATTTTAAAAATTCATTCCAAAGAAAAGCCGCTTGCCAAAGATGTGGATTTGAAGAAAATTGCCGTTCGCACTCCGGGGTTTTCCGGAGCCGATTTAGCGAATTTAATGAATGAATCGGCGATTTTAGCGGCGCGCCACGGCCATAAATTAGTTTTCCAGGAAGACCTTTATAATTCCATTGAAAAAGTTCTGCTTGGCCCGGAACGGAAAGGCAGAGTGATTACCAAAAAAGAAAAAGAAATTACCGCTTATCACGAAGCCGGGCATGCTCTGGTGGCGGCTAGCTTAAAAGATGCGGATCCGGTTCATAAAGTTTCCATTGTCAGCCGTGGCCGCGCTGGCGGCTATACTTTGAAATTGCCTACGGAAGAATTGCATTTGCGGAGCCGAACTCAATTTTTAACCGATATTGCGGTGGCGCTCGGCGGCTATGTGGCGGAAAAATTCGTTTTTAGCGATATCAGCACCGGCGCTTCCAGTGATCTTAAAGAAGCGTCTAAATTGGCTAGAGCGTTAGTTACTCAGTTCGGGATGAGCGAAAAATTAGGGCCGCAGACTTTTGGCGATACTCAAGAGCTGATATTTTTGGGCAGAGAAATCGCTACGGAAAAAAATTATTCGGAAGCCGTGGCCGCCAAGATTGATGAGGAAGTAAGCGGCTTTATTGATCACGCTTACAGCGCCGCCAAAAAAATCATCAGTTCCCGAAGACAAGTTCTAAGCGCAATTGCCAAAGCTTTACTGGAAAAAGAAACCCTGGAGCAGGAAGAATTTAATAAGTTGGTGGGTGGATTTAAGTTAAAGGCACTCGCTATATAATTTTTGTTCAGTTGCCCGGGCTTGCATTTTTTGGATAGCTCTTCTATTCTTTAATCAGTTTTTAAAGAATTTATTTTAAGGGGAACGTGAAAATGCAGAAACGAATGCAGTGGGAGCGTGAGTTGGCCGTATTGGATTCTGCAGCTCTTCTGGAATTTGCGGGACGTTATTCCATAACTTCAACTCAGGATTTTTCTCTGATATTAGAGAGGGGCAGTGGCCCTTTTTTATGGGATTGTACCGGTAAAAAGTATTTTGATTTTTCTTCCGGAGTCGGCACAGCGAATATCGGCTACTCCCATCCGGATGTTTGCGACGTCATTAGTCGTTACGCCAAGCGCGGAACGATTATCGGCGACAATGATTGGCCGAACGCGGCCGCCACTTTGTTGAAAGCCAAACTTTGTGAAATTACTCCCGGAAATTCTTCTAAGAAAGTTTTTCTGTCCAATTCAGGAACGGAAGCCGTTGAAGCCGCTATCAAGCTTCTTATTTCAGAGCGGCCGAATCGAACTTCTTTTATCGCTTTCCGCGGGGCGTTTCACGGACGCACCGGTTATTCATTGGCTCTTAACGCCAGCAAAAAAGTTCACCGCAGACATTTTCCCTTGGCGCTGAAGGTTTACTATCTTCCATTTCTTGACGCTTACGAGAGTCGCGATTCAACCTCTTTGTTGAGATATTGGATGGAAGTCCACAGCTATCTACGTTCCGAGATTTCGCTTGAGGAAGTCAACGGAGTTTTCATTGAGATGGTACAGGGCGAGGGGGGCATCAACGTCGCAGATAAAGAGATGTTGAAGCTTATTGAAATGTTGCGGGAAGAAGGAGTAAAAATTGTGGTGGACGAAGTGCAGACGGGATTCTATCGTACCGGAAAATTGTTTGCCTGCGAATATTACGGATTAGAACCCGACATTATCTGCCTGGGGAAGGCGCTGGGCGGCGGTTTGCCGATAGGCGCGACCGTTTCTCGCGCGGAGCTGGATTTCGACGAATTTGGACGCCACTCGAATACTTTCGGCGGCAATGCTATTGCGGCCGCAGCCGCTTTGAGCGTTATTGAGATACTTCGCTCGCTGGACGCGAAAGAGATGGAAGAACGCGTGAGAATTTTGTCGGAATTCGCTCCGGAAGGTCTTGGCTTGATGCGTAGGAAGAGATTTCCGAGTGCGGCGGCGCGCAACGCTTACGTTAAAACCGCGCACGAGCTGGGTGTAGTCCTTCTCGGCGCAGGCGAGCAAAACGTCCGTTTTATGCCTCCGATAACCACCACAAAACAGGAGTTAGAAAAGGCGATTGAGATTTTGCGATCAATAGAAATATAAAACAATAACACCCCGTTCTAATGTGGGGTGTTTTTATGTAACGGAGGTTGCGATTGAGAAAAAATTGTATTTCAAGTAA
>Ga0209541_10002263_pt1 | contig 36688 bp, 43 predicted proteins | sample RifCSPlowO2_01_FD_184027 | JGI IMG/M metagenome (GOLD analysis project Ga0209541, IMG submission 184027) | Groundwater microbial communities from Rifle, Colorado - Rifle CSP2_plank lowO2_0.1 (SPAdes) (version 2) | ecosystem: Environmental > Aquatic > Deep subsurface > Groundwater | place...
TCAAGGAAATAATTGCATCTTGCGTTTGAATCTGGCCGTTATCATCGGCGTCAGTAGCATCCTGGCAGCTGGGTTGAATCCCGCCCGGCATGAGACTTCTGAGGATGAATATGGGATCCGAAATATCCAGTACCCCGTCACCGTTGGCGTCACCGCGGCGGAAGAGAGCCGGCTCTTTATATAGAGCAGGAAACGCGGATGGATCCTTATAATCATACCAAGCAGTTCGATGCAGGTCATGGCGTGGCATCGGCCATGTCATGGCATATTTTTCTACGCTGCTTTGCGGAAAAGTTAAAAAAACGCTCTTTTTGTAATTTCTGTCCATCGCAAGTGTGCCATCGACCACTATATCTAAATGTCCATCACCATTGATATCGGCAACGTGGACTCCACCACCAAAAATAACTCCACTCTCTCTATAGAAGGCAAACATACTTCCATCACCTTTAAAAACCTGAAAGGATTCTATACCATCCACGACTCCGTCAGAAAGTACAATATCAAGCAAACCATCGCCATCTAAATCCGAGAGACTTCTGTTGAATAAACTATAAAAACTGAATGTGTCTTGTAATCTTACCTTGTTAATATCTGTAACAAGAGCTCCAGAGGAATTAAAAATACCGATATGATAATTCCATGGATAAGTCGGATCTTTATACGTAGTTACAATTTCAGGTGGATCATATGGTCCGTCTGAACGGATTAAATTTCCTATTCCCTGTACACCAAAGCTTTCACCAACATCATCTTGATACCAAATCATATCCCCAACATTATTTAAAAAAGCAAGACCTCCGACTCCGTCTATGGGGGCAGCAACAATCTCTAAAATACCATCCGCGTCAAAATCCGCACTGGCAAGCTGATAGGAATATAATAAATAATCATTATCCATTTTATTTAAAAAGGTCCTCCACACCAAACTGCCAATACTATCGAGTCTAAAGACTGCCGTACCGCACAAATTCTCTCCATTCTTTTTTAAAACTCCATTATAGTTGGAAACCACGAAATCAGCGTTCTCCACTCCGTAAATCTTAAGCAGCCCGCCATCATTTACCACTTTCCCATTAACTAAATCATCTTTCGTTAGGCATTCTGATGAAATAAATAAAATATCATTATTTCCGTCCCGATCCATGTCAGGAACAATTGGTGAAGAAATACTATACCCAGCATGGAGCCAATCCGGACTACTAAATTTTATCTCATATTGCCACAAAATATCTCCATTATTACCATTAATGGCTTTGACTCTGTCAACGGTATTTCTGAACGCAATGACAATATCTTTTGTGCCGTCATGATTCAAATCCACTATGGCAGGCATTGACCCAGCAAAAAATGGCAAACCCACTAAAAAAGAGTGCAAAACCGTTCCACCTTGGTTTACAACTACAAAAGTTTCAGTTTTCATTTTCATATCTATATCCCGATAAACAATCTCATTCGTGCCATCATTATTCCAATCCACCAAGATTGGCAAATCCGTTACTTCAGTTCGATAAAAATCAGGATAGATGGGCTCACCCATGCTCGATAAAATAAGACTGACTCCGATTTCACCTTCAACTGGATTTTTTACATCACTAATTACTTCTAATCCTGGCGAAGAGCCAAAATCAGCAAAAGTTGGATTTTCCGAGATATCAATAACATCTAAAAAGGGATATTCCCACAGCTTCTCAATCTTCGGTGGGGGGGCATTGACTGCTACATGAAATACTTTCTCCTGTATTTGTTGGCCAGCGCCCGCCACCATCATCCCCCACGCAACAAAAAGCGCCACCGATGATATGGATACCATCAGTGACGCTGAAAGCGTGATGGAAGTTTGCGCGGTTTGTACCTGCGTTTTTACTTCAACGGGAAGCATAATACTATTTTATGGATACTGTGTGCACCCAAGCTGATATGCTGTAGGCGTTGGATCAACGCCTTTCACGGGATAGTTCGCTCTTGGCGCAGGTCCGCCCCCATAGAGAAAACTTAAAAGATACGTGCCATCATTAGCATCAACATCTCCGTCCACGTCTACGTCCGCGGCTGCTCTGCATTTCGCAACCTTGGAAGAATCTCTCGGCGGAGCAAGCGTTGGCCTTTGTTGCTGTAAAGAATCAAAAATGGCAACCATATCCGCCATATCAAGCGGCAGACCATACGGCGCCGCAACATCTCCGCGGATAAAGCTGACTTGCGCAGAGGCAACATTAATCGTCACGGATCGCGTTGTTGCGCCATAGGCATTTGAACAAGATAGATACAATATTGAGCTTCCTTGGGTATTCGTACTAAATGCCTGGCTTCCGGACAATGCCTTTGTACCCGTCCATGCTCCAGAAGCAGTACAAGAAGTTGCGCTAAAAGACGACCAACGAATAGTTGTTGACTGCCCTGCAGTGAGGTTTATTGAGTCAGCGCTCAAGGTAACACTTGGGGGATACTTAGCAGTATTTGTGGAATTCGTGCTATTTACGGTATAATTAAGGCCAGAATTAACGGTGTTGCCCAAACTTTGCGCCAATACAAATGACGCGCTCGCTATCGCCACCAAAGTTATGGCAACAGCTAGAAATCCTCCAAAATATCTTGTTTTCTTTGGAGATATTGATATTGTATTTTTCTTTGTTTTCATAATTTTTTAGTTATTGCTTATAAATATATTATACCATAAAAAACTTTTTCCGTAACATCTTGTGGATAAGGTAATATCTATTATTCTTGAATTACGAAACTCTCTAAAATTGTCATCCTCCCGATAGCTATCGGGAGGATCCAAAAAACTAGAGAATACTGGATTCCCCCGAAAGCGTTCGGGGGATGACAGAAAAGACGAGTTTCATAATTGAAGGTAACTATATCTTTTCATCCTGCATCTCGCGATAAATCTCGCGGATATGTTTTGCTTTGAGAACCGGAACATCTTCATCAATAAGACCTTCAACTTTCGCAAGGCTCAACATTGACGACGCCTCATCAATAAGATCAATGGCCTTATCGGGAAACGCCTTGTCTTTAATATTTTTAACAGAAATATCCACCGCCTCGTTGATCGCCTCGTCAGAGATTTTTACTTTATGATAATCTTCATATTTATGCTTGATGCCATGGAGTATCTCCAGTGTCTCTTGCGGCGTTGGCTCGTCAACGAGAATTGGATGGAGCCTTCGGTCAAGCGTTGCGTCCTTTTTTATAAATTTTAAATATTCGTCTTTTGTAGTCGCGCCCACAACTTGAAGGTCGCCTCGCGCCAAAGCCGGCTTGAGAATATCGTCGGCTCCAATCGCCCCGGCCGCCTCCCCCGCTTCCGCCAAAGTGTGTATCTCATCAATGAATAAAATTATGTCTCTCTGCGATGCGGTAATCTCATCGGCAACGCGCTTAAGCCTCTGTTCAAACTCCCCGCGATACTTCGTGCCGGCGACAATGCTTGGAAGGTCAAGCGCAAGCACTCTCTTGCCGCGCAAAGGCTTTGGAACACTGCCCTTTACAATTTCCTGCGCGAGCCCCTCGGCAATAGCGGTTTTTCCCACGCCCGATCTTCCGACAAGCACCGGATTATTTTTATTTCTTCTTGAGAGAATCTGTATGACGCGCTCAATTTCCGCGTTTCTGCCGACCACGGGATCAAGCTTTCCTTCTTTGGCAAGCTTGGTCAAATCTTTGGCATACATATCAAGCGTCGGAGTTTTCCCGTGAGAAATTTTTGCCCCGCCGGACTTTTGAAAAAACCAAAACAAAAAAAATAGCATTAAAAAAACAAAAAAAAGAAGATATACTTCAAAACGCGTCTCTAAAATATTTCTAATAATATCCATATTGAAAAATTTATGAATTATGATAATTATACCACACAATCGCCTGTATTTGAAAATATAGCCAAAATTTCATACAATATATACACGATCTAGTTATTAGCTTCTTAGCTTAATGAATTATTCTTAAATATCCTAATAAGCTACAAGCTACCAGCTAAGAAGCTAAGCTCACTAATCATATGCCTGATACAATAAACGACCTTCTCAAAATCGTCAAAGAATATAACAATAAAAAAGCTGATTTGGAAAAAATTAAGCAGGCGTATGAGTTTTCCGACATGGCGCACAAAGGGCAGAAAAGAAAAACCGGAGATTCCTATATCGTGCATCCTCTCGCAACGGCAATAACGCTGGCGAACATGAAACTTGACGCACCGACAATTATCGCCGGTCTTTTGCATGACGTGCCAGAAGACACGAACTTCAATCTTATTGATATTGAAAAAAAATTTGGCGGCGAAGTCGCGGGGCTTGTGATGGGAATCACAAAATTGAGCAAGGTAAAATATCGCGGCATTGAACGCTACGCGGAAAATTTAAGAAAAATGTTCATCTCTATTGCCGAAGACGTCCGAGTCGTTATTATCAAGATGGCTGACAGGCTCAACAACATGCAGACGCTCTCCGCCCTTCCGCCGCAAAAAAGAAAACGCATCTCTCTTGAAGTGCTCGAAATATACGCGCCTATCGCTTCAAGGCTCGGCATGGGACAGATAAAGGGAGACCTGGAAGATCTCGCGTTCCCATACGTCTATCCGAAAGAATGGAAATGGTTTGAAAAAAATATTATTCCGGTATACAAAGAAAAGATGGAGGAGATAGGAAGGATTCAAGAAGAAATACAAAAAGAATTTAATGAAAATCGCGTAAAAGTACTCTCTATGCACGGGAGAAGAAAACATTACTACAGCCTCTATCTCAAGCTCTTGCGACCGCAGTACGACCGCGATATCACAAAAATCTACGATCTTGTGGCAATACGAATTGTCGTTCCTACGGTTTCCGACTGCTATAAAATCTTGGGCATTATACACAAAAAATGGAAACCTCTGCCGGGGAGAATAAAAGACTACATCGCGCAGCCAAAACCCAACAACTACCAGTCGCTCCATACAACTGTATTCAGCCCGAGCGGCAAGGTCGTTGAATTCCAGATTAGAACTCTTGAGATGCATGAGCAGGCCGAGTTTGGTATCGCTGCCCACTGGCATTTTAAAGAAGGAAGTATAAACTTTTTCTCGCGCCTCCCGGGATTTCATCCAAAGGGTTACAACCCGCCCAAAAAACTCAAGTGGATCCACGAGCTTACGGAGTGGCAAAAATACGTAACCGACTCAAAGCAGTATCTTGATTCGCTCAAAATAGACATACTGAAAGATATTATTTTTGTCTTCACCCCGCAAGGAGATGTCATAGAGCTTCCCGAAGACGCCACGCCGGTTGACTTTGCCTACCACATCCACACCGAGATTGGTAATAAATGCACCGCTTCAAAAATCAACGGGCAAATAGCAAGTCTTGATACACAGTTAAAAAACGGGGATATGGTTGAAATCATGACGGATAAATCAAGAAAAGGCCCAAACAGAGACTGGCTGGCATTTGTAAAAACAAGCTCGGCAAAAGGCAAAATACGGTCCTTTTTCCTAAAAAAATCCCGCTCGCAACGCTAGGAGGACTTACGCGTTTGACCCTCCCCCTCATGAGGGGGAGATGGAGGGGGTCAGAGAAACGCTTGCGATCAATTACACATTACTATGACCTCCCCTAACCCCTCCTCATGAGGAGGGGAAATGACCCTAGCTTGTAAATTCTAATTATGAGATAAGCTTCATTTTTTTAAGGATTTCAGAGAGCTCGTCATCCGAATAAAAATATATGATAATCTGGCCTGACTGGCCTCTTTTTTTTATAAAAACTCGCGTTCCTAAAACGCTCTGGAGCTTTTCTTCCAGAGAAACGATATTCGCGTCCTTAATATTTCTGGAGTGCTTTTTTACCAATATTCTTTTCGCCTCGCTCTCCGCCTCACGGACATTGAGTTCGTTTTTCAAAACCTTTGTAAAAAATTTCATTTGGTCATACTCTGGCAGCCCCACGATAACTCGCGCCGCGCTATAGCTTATTTTATTGTCCATAAGGGCTTTTTGGATCTGCTCAGGAAGAGTTAGCAAGCGAAGCATGTTTGTGACGACCGGCCTGCTTTTTCCTATCCTTTTGGCAAGCTCATCTTGCGAAAGATTGAATTCACTTATCAGACGCTGGTATGCCACCGCCTCTTCAATGGGGTTGAGATTTGATCTCTGTATATTCTCAAGCAACGCGAGCTCAAGCTGCTCCTGCTTTTTTGCCTCACGCACAATCACTGGAACTGTTTTTAATCCAATTATTTTCGCCGCGCGAAGCCTCCGCTCTCCGGCGATAAGCTGGTATCCATCTCCCGCTTTTGTGGCTATTAACGGCTGGATGATTCCATGCTCTTTAATAGAGTTCGCGAGATCTTCAAGCTCGCTGTGGCCAAACTGTTTTCGCGGCTGATGAGGATTTGGAAAAATTTTTTCAAGAGGAATTTGAAAAATCTGGTCTTTGAGCCCTTCAAACACCGGCGAAGTTTTTAGAATAACATCATCTTGAATTTTTTTGGGAATAAGCGATCCCAGCCCCTTTCCTAAACCGAATTTTTGCATATATTTTATTAAATCCGAAATCCGAATATCGAAATTCGAAACAATATCTTAAATAAATATCTAAACCATAAAAACGTTTTAAAAATTTTAATTTCTATTATTTGAATTTGTTTCGTATTTCGGATTTCGGATTTCGTACTTCAAGTTTCAACCTTATCTATATTAAATTATATTCTCCAACCCTATAATCTCTTGGGCTAATTTCTCATACGCCTGCGCACCCTTTGAATTTGGATCGTATGTAAATATTGTCTCCCCGTAGCTTGGCGATTCCGTGAGCCTGATGTTGCGCGGAACAATTGTATTGAATACTTTATGCGGAAAATGCTTGTAGAGTTCATCCACTACTTGTTGGGATAGTTTATTCCTTTTGTCAAACATGGTTATAACCCCTCCCATAATTTTCAGCTCGGGCTTGAGGTGCTTTTGCACAAGATCAATCGTTCCCAAAAGCTGGCCCAATCCTTCCAGCGCATAGTATTCAGACTGGATGGGAATCAATATTTCATCCGAGGCAACAAGGCCGTTTATAGTCAAAAGATCAAGCGAAGGCGGGCAATCAATAATAATATAATGATAATTATCTTTTATTCCTTCAAGCGCCTTTTTAAGCCTCTGCTCCCGATCTTCAATAGTAACAAGTTCGACACGCGCGCCTGAAAGATCCTGGCTGGAAGGCGCAACATCAAAGCCTTTGTGCTTCGTGGGTTGGATGATATTTTGGATGGGCGTATCCTGAATGAGCGTATGATAAATGCTTTCCGGCAGATTTCTGTGATCAATGCCAAGCCCGGAAGTCGCGTTTGCCTGGGGATCCAAGTCAATAAGCATCACCTTTTTCCCATATTTGTTGAGGTATGCGCAAACATTAACAGCTGTTGTCGTCTTCCCCACCCCTCCTTTCTGGTTTACTATGGTGATTATTTTAGGCATTGCAAAAATATTAGCGTGGCTGAATTTTGTTTTTGTCAATTATCTGAATTATAGCAAATCTATTGTAAATTGAAAAATATCATATCTATTTTATTGACATAATAGCGTATTTTCCATATAATCAACTTAATTAATATGCCGCTGTGGCGGAATTGGCAGACGCGCACGACTCAAAATCGTGTGCCCAAAAGGCGTGTCGGTTCAACCCCGACCAGCGGCAATGATATTATAATTCATACCCGAGCTAGCCACTTGGGTATTTATTTACTTCCATCATGAAAATAAATCCAATAAAAACAAAGATACTCACTCCGCCAAAAGATGATCTGCTTAAGGCAATACAAAAATCATTGAAAAAATTTCCAGAAAAATCAATTCTTTGCATTACCTCAAAAGTAGTGAGTATATGGCAAGGACGTAGCATCCCAAATAATGCGTTTACCGACAAAGATGCGCTCATCATTAAAGAATCAGAAAAATATGTAGACAGAAAATACTCTCTAAACAAATGGGTAATGCACACTATAAAAAATAATTTATTTATTCCTTCTGCCGGCATAGACGAAAGCAATGCTCGCGGATATTATATACTGTGGCCAAAGGATATTAAAGCGACGGCAAAAAAACTATGCCTATGGCTTCGAAAACAATACAAATTAAAAAATTGCGGGGTCATAATAACCGATTCCCACTCCGTTCCGCTTCGCCGAGGAGTGGTGGGAATCTCTCTTGGGCATTATGGCTTTTCCGAGCTTAAGGATTATCGTGGCAAAGAAGATCTTTTTGGAAGAAGACTAAAATTAACGCAAACTAATATCGTGGATTCCATGGCCGCCGCCGCAGTACTCATAATGGGAGAAGGAGCGGAACAAACTCCCCTTGCGCTTGTCACTGATCTTAATTTTATTGAATTTTCCAACAAAAAACAAAAGATTATTAAAAAATATTCTTCCCTTGAGGTGCCAATCTCTGAAGATTTATACAAAATTTTTTTCAAAAATATCCCATGGAAAAAAGGCGGAAGTAAAGCAAAATAATACACGTACTTGAAAAATTTTTTATTTTCTGCTATATTTATTATTATAAACAAGCGACGCGGGGTAGAGCAGCCCGGCAGCTCGCCAGGCCCATAACCTGGAGGTCGTGGGTTCAAATCCCACCCCCGCTACCAAGATTAAATCCGAAATTCGAATTTCGAAATTCGAAACATTAGTATAATATTTTGTTTCGTGCTTCGAGTTTCGTGCTTCGGATTTTATTTAAATACGGCAGGGTAGCTCAGTGGTAGAGCAGTGCCTTCATAAGGCATTGGCCGAGGGTTCGAATCCCTCCCCTGCTATTATTCTTAAAACCTATAACTTAAAACTTGAAGCTCGAGTTTCTATATACTTATAAAATTAATTCTTACTTGAGTTTTAGGTTTCACGTTACAAGAAATTTTATGTTTCTTACCGTACATTCAACCGCCGGCGCGCTTATCGGCGATTCCATAGGAAATCCATTTCTTGCTTTTCTTTTTGGAATGGCGTCGCATTTTTTGCTTGATAGAATCCCCCACTTTGATCCAAACGGATATCAAGATTTTGAAACAAGGCCCGTACGCCTCACGCGAGCCGGGAAAAAATATATTACCATAGTTTTGATTGATACTCTTTTTGTAGGAGTTCTTTTGCTTGTACTTTTTAAAAAACAACAACATCCATACCCCGCTATGTTTGGCGCTTTAGGCGCGGTTGCTCCAGATTATCTTATGGGACTAGCAAAACTCACAAAAAATAAGTGGCTCCTCATATATGACGGTTTCCATTTGAAAATGCACTTTGACCCAAAAAAAATCCCCGTAACATTTATTACCGGAAATCTCACGCAAGTTGCCGTATTATTTATTGCGCTTTTTCTCCTTTTTAGATAATATGGACGTGCTACATTACTCTCTCATATATAAACATATTTTTCATACTAACGATTCTCACGATCGTGAGAATCGTTAGTATGAAGGTTTGCATATACTTGTATGGTTTTTTGAGCTGATTTTTTCCAATCAAAAAATTTTGCACGTTCTCTCCCCTTCTTTTGAAGAATGGTGCGCAATGAATTATCTTGTACGATATTTTTCATCGCGCTTGCGATCTCATTCACATTTTCCGCGTGAACATATATAACCGCGTCTCCGCCGACTTCTGGAAGCGAAGAATTATTCGCGGTAATGACCGGGGCTCCAAAGCTCATGGCTTCAAGCACCGGCAGGCCAAATCCTTCATACAGACTTGGCCATACAAGACATAAAGCATTTTGAAGCAATGCGGATATTGTCTTTTGTGAAACATACCCCGTGCGAATAATATTACTTTTCGCCTGCGATTTTTCTATATGCCATACAATATCTTCATATTTCCAGCCCAATCCACCCGCAAGCACTAAAAAAAACTCTTCTTTATTATCTTTCCCCTCACCCTTCCCCCGATAGCTATCGGAGGCACCCTCTCCCCGAAGGGGAGAGGAATTAGGGGCAAAGGATTTTCCCAGAACCAATTCCTCAAATGCCTGTATAATTCTTATAATATTTTTTCTCGGTTCTAGCGTTCCAATAAACAAAAAATAATTCTTTCCTTCAAGATGGCATGCTTTCAATTCTTCATCTAGTTCACTCTCTGAATAATTTTTAGTCTCCACGCCCAAATAAATAACTTCTATTATATCTTCACGGATATGAAAAAAATGTATAATATCTTTTTTCGTATTCTCTGATATGGCGATAATTTTCTTTGCTTTTTTTATACTCCAAGGAATAATAATTTTTCTCCAGAAAAAATCATTCTTTGGCAAAAACCATTGTGGATTCACATACATAGCGAGGTCGGCAACAGTAATGACACTCGGAGTTTTTAATAATAATGGAAGATTGCCCGAAAGAGAATGATAGAGATCGAGCTTTTGACGCTCAATAATCTTGGCAAAAATATAATGGGACGAAAGCAAGGGAATAATTTTTTTTGGAAAATAAATAATCTCAATATTTTTTTTCAAAAATTCTTTTGGAACACTTTGCCCAAAAGAAAAAAATAAAATATATTTATTTTCGTTTTCAATATCAAAAATATTTTTGACAAGAAAATACGAATAGTGAGCGATTCCAGCTCGCTCACTATTTTTTGAGTTCAAAATTGTCCTGCAATCAATGCCGATTCGCATATTTCTTATAACCTGAAACTTGAAGCTTGAAACGCACACAAAATAATCATAAAAAATAAATTCACATGTTTCAAGTTTTATGTTTCAAGTTTCAAGATGTCTTCAAATTCTTTTTTGTCTTTAAACGGCCCTATGAGGGCGAGATTAAATTTCTTCGGATCAATAATTTTTTTTGCAACATCCAATATATCCTTTGTTGTTACCTTCATAAATCTTTCTAGCTTTTCTTCCGGAGTCAAAAGCTTTCCGTAAAAAAGCTCCTGCTTGCCAAACCAGTCTGCCAAACTCTCCGAATCTTCAAGGCGCAAGTCTACTTTTCCTTTCAAGAAATCTTTTGCCGACTGAAGCTCTTTTTCCGTAACACCCGCATCTCTTACATCTTTAAGTTCTTTTATTATAAGTTTGATGGCGTCTTGTATTCTGGACTTATCAAGCCCGGCGTGCACGACAAACGTTCCCGCGTCATGAAATATTTCCGCGGACGCGCGGATAAAATAACAGAGGCCGTATTTCTCACGAATATTCACAAAAAGCCGCGAACTCATATTTCCGCCCAAAATTATGCTTAAAATCTGCAAAGCGTATATTTCTTTATCAAAATATGAAACTCCCGGAAAACCAAGGCAAAGCTGGACTTGCTCTGTTTCTTTAAAACTCACAACTACTCGAGAGTCTGCTTGTGTTTCTTTAAAATCCGAAAACTTCTTAAAATCTCTTTTTCCTAATCTTCCAAAATAATTGTTCGCAAGTTTTTTTACCTGCGTCTCCTTTATGTTTCCGGCTACCGCGATAATCATGTTTGCCGACTGGTAGTAATGCTCAAAATATTTCATCATTTTTTCTCGAGGCACGGTCTTTATCACATCTCGCGTTCCGGCAATCTGCCAACCCAAAGGATGATCGCCAAATATGAGCTCTTCAAAGAGGCTCTCAATATACATAAGTGGATTGTCCTCGTACATGTTAATTTCTTCCACGATCACGCCCCGCTCTTTATTAAGCTCCGCTTCGTCAATCTTGGAATGAAAAAGCATATCAGAGAGGATATCAAACGCAAGCTCGACTTTATCCGCGGATGATTTGATATAGTATCCCGTATAATCTTTTGACGTAAACGCGTTAAACTCCGCGCCTATGCCGTCAAGCTCTTTTGATATGTCTAATGATGTAGGCCTTTTTTCCGTTCCCTTAAACATCATGTGTTCAATAAAATGCGAAAGCCCGCCGATGTCTTTGGTTTCATAGCGAGAGCCAACAGGCAGAAGTATCAAGACCGTCACCGCTTTTGTACTCTTGTTTGGCACCGTTATAAGCCGAAGCCCGTTTTTGAGTTGCGTTTTTTTATACATAGAAAAATATTATTTATATTTCCTCTCCCCCGGTGGGAGAGGCTAGGAGAGGGGGGGAGCTATGAGAACAAAACACTGATCTTTGCATATACACCTTCTAAGTTGATACGACAAGAAAATTGTCATCCCACATCCCCGAAAGCTTTCGGGGAATCCAAAAAAAATGAAACTTATTAATTTACTGGATTCCGGCTCCGGGGCCGGAATGACGCCAAGCCTATAAATCCTAAGTATATTTTCCTATCGGGTATTGACGACGAAATTTATGATCCTTAAAACGGTTTGCTCTAAGTAAATACCATAATTTTCTTTCTTGGTCTGTTTGATAGTGACGTAATTTTTTTGCGAGCGGCGTCAGTGGTTTTTTCATCCCCCTCTCCCCCAACCCTCCCCCACCAAGGGGGAGGGAGAAATATTTTTAAAATTTTTCCCTCACATACTGAACCAATTTATCAATAGCAACCCTCTCCTGCTTCATCGTGTCGCGATCGCGCACGGTCACGGCCTTGTCTTTCAAGGAATCAAAGTCCACGGTCACACAATGAGGCGTGCCAATCTCATCTTGGCGGCGATAACGGCGTCCAATGCTTTGCGTCTCGTCATACTCAACCACAAAATGCTCTCGCAGTGTTTTTTCAATTTCATGCGATATCTTATTTAACTCTTCTTTCTTAGATAATGGAAGAACCGCGACCTGAATCGGCGCCAAGGCTTTTGGAATTTTCAAAACAACTCGAGTGTCGCTCTCACCCTTTTCTGACGTAGGAGCTTCTTCCTCATGATACGCGCTCAAAAGCGTCACTAAAAGAGATCGGTTAATCCCCCATGTGGGCTCAATCACGTGCGGAACAAATTTTTCTTTTGTCGCTGGATCTTCGTAGGTCAGATCAACTCCGCTCGCCTCCATGTGGCTTTTGAGATCAAAGTCCGTGCGATACGCAAGCCCATAGAGTTCTTTTAATCCAAAAGGGTATTTATATTCAATATCAATGGTGCGTTTAGAGTAGTGCGCGCGCTCGCCATCGGGAATTTCATGGAATTCCACTTCATGGTCTTTCACGCCCAAAAACTTCAGCCACTCTTTCATTTCCCCAAGCCACATATCAAAATATTTCTCCCAATCTTTTGGATGGACAAAATATTCTATTTCCATAAGGTCAAACTCGCGCGTACGAAAAATAAAATTCCCGGGAGTGATTTCATTTCTAAAGGCCTTTCCCATTTGCGCGATGCCAAAAGGAATTCTTTTTCTTCCAGACTGCTGGACGAGCTTAAAATTCGTAAACATCGCCTGCGCGAGCTCGGGCCGAAAGTACGCGGTTGATGTTTCATCTTCAATGGGACCCAAAAATGTTTTGAGCATAAGGTTAAAGGATCTCACCTCTGTCAACGTACCTTTCGAACCACAGTTTGGGCATACAGGGATTAAATCTTTCGGGACATCTATACCTTCTTTGTCATTCCATTCCGTCAACAGTTCTTTAATATTTGTAGGTATCTTTAATATCTCATCAGCCCTAAACCTTTTTTTACACTTCTTACAGTCCACCAAAGGATCAGAAAAATTTTTCAAGTGTCCCGAGGCCTCCCAGACTTTTGTATTCATTATTAAAGCCGCGTCAATTCCAACAACATCATTGCGCCTTTGCACAAAACGCTTCCACCATGCCTGCATAATATTATTTTTAAGCTCCGCGCCCAGTGGTCCGTAATCCCAGCCATTGGCAATGCCACCATATATTTCCGATGATGGAAAAATAAAACCCCTTCTCTTGCAAAGGGATATGAGCTTAGGCATTTGGTCTTCTTGCATACTGTCTTTGGTTAATAGTAAAAATTATACCACTCGACCCTCCCACTCATGAGTGGGAGATGGAGGGGGTCAGAGAAAAACCACCAACCATCATTACACGTTTACGCGTTACTATGACCTCCCCCAACCCCTCCTCATGAGGAGGGGAAATAATACAAGCGTAAGTCTTAAATATATAATTTGAAGTATCCTACAATACAATAATAATTTTTGCAACGTTTCTTCTTGCATCTTACGGCGCTCCTTCGTCTTTTTGGATATCACCCTTTTCAAAAACATCTTTTACAATAACGCTTAGCGCCGCGGCAGTCGGAACCGCAACAAGTATCCCCAAAAATCCATAGAGTTTCGCGCCGATGAGAATCACGAGTATGATTACTATTGGATTTAGCCCGATCATTTTTTGCATCACCTTGGGAACAATGAGATGATTTTCCATCTGCTGTATGAGCCAAAAAAGCATGATAACCGCAAGCCCCCTCCACGGCGATTCAACCGACGCGATAAACACCGCCGGAACCGCGGCAAGTATCGGGCCGATGTATGGAATAATTTCAAAAATTCCCGCGATGAGCGCCAAAAGCAAAAAATATTTTATATTAAGAATTTTAAGCCCCACCAGGACCAAGAACCCCACGATGAAAACTAAAATGAGCTGTCCTCGAAGCCACATGCTTACGCGCTCTTGCATGCGAGTGAGTACGTCATTCATATACGGCTGATATTTTTGCGGGGTAAAATGCTTAAAAGCTTTTTTTATTGTATCTTCCTGAACCAAAAAATAAAAAGTTAGAACAAAAATAAGCATGAATGATATAAAATTTCCAAAAACATTCCGTATAAACGAAAAAATATTAGTCGCCGACGTGCTCAATAGCTCCTGCGCCGATCCGAGCTGGTCGCGAATGGCGTTCACAATCTCGTTTTCGGAATCAAAATTTTCTCCTCCGGAAAAAGAAGTCATAAATTTCTCCCAAAGGATTGGAAAATTTGAAGTAATTTGCTGGACCTCATTTGTGAGAGGCGGAACAATCAAGGCAATAGTCCCAAAAAATATCGTAAAAAGACAAATATATATAATGAGTACGCAAAAAATTCTTGGAATTTTTTTCTTATTCAGCCAGTTCACGATAGGATTGAGCGCCATAGCAAGAAGCGTTGCCACAAACACAACAATAAGAATATCGCGGATATAGTAAAGAAACCAAAGCAATATTAAAAAAGCGATCACCTTTACTATGGTTGTGGTAGAAATGTTTATGATGACTTTTTGCTGTGAGTTATCGACCATATTTATATATATTATACAAAAATTCCAAAAAATATGCAAAAATATCCAATATGAATGTATTCCATTATATATGTTTTTACAGTATACTAATCATACATTGCCATAATAAAACTATGCCAAATATTGCCAACAATAAAAGAGTTTTATTCGACTATTTTGTCCTTGAAAAATTCGAGGCGGGTATTGTGCTGTCCGGGCAAGAGGTAAAGTCGGCAAAACTGGGGCACGTCAACTTCACCGGAAGCTATATTTCACTTGACCCAAAAGGCGAGGCGTGGCTTGTCGGATGCCATATTTCACCCTATAAACACGCGGGGAATCTTTTGTCGGGCTACGATCCCATACACCCAAGAAAGCTCTTGCTTAATAAAAAAGAGCTCATTTACTTAAAAACGAAAACGCGCGAATCCGGCTTGACAATTCTGCCACTTTCAGTATATACTAAAGGAAGTTTAGTTAAAATAGATATAGGAATCGCTCGCGGAAAAAAGAAGTATGATAAGCGAGAAGCGATAAAAAAAATAACAATCGAACGCGAAATTGGAAGAAGACTAAGAAAATAAACTTAGCGCTTAATTTCTAATTTCCAATTTCTAATTCCTAATTTATGAGAAATTAGATATTAGGTATTAGAAATTTTATTTTTGGGGATGTTTATAATCGATAGATTCTGATCTTTACAATAGGCAGACCGAGCATGAGCGGATATCTCGAAAAACTAACGCTCAAATTATAAATGCAAAATCATTTATATCTAAGTTACAAGAGTCTATCAAGGCTCCTGCCTTAGCTTTTGCAATGGCCTAAAAACCCGTTGCCATCGGCCCGTCGACGCCCAATAGGCGGCCACCGGTGTCATTTTTTGGGCTAGGTATTCTCCGCGCCTTAAGAGGATATTGAAACTTAAGGGCTTTAGCATGCGCGCTTTTGTCTATTTCTTATTCGCATGCCGAAACTGTCAAAATAGACTACGTCTGTAGCGCTATTGTAAACCTCGTCTCTAGACAGGGGTGTAATTCCCCTCATCTCCACCAATTTTTTGCAACGCAAAAAATTAAATTTTTAATTTTTAATTCTGAATTTTGAATAAATTTTTAATGTTATAATTTTAAAACATTTAATATTGAAGCGTTAAATCGAAATTCAAAATTTTAAATTAATAATTAACCATACAACCTTGAGAATAATAAGAAAAAAATATCGATATCAAAGATACGAACCGCAAATAAAACTTCATCGCATAAATTTAGAAATAAAAAGCCCGCAGGTGCTCCTCATTGATGACGAGGGTGTAAACCACGGAGTCGTGGACACCCAAAAGGCAATTCGCATGGCGCAGGAGAGAGAACTCGACCTCATAGAAGTCTCCCCTCTTGCCAATCCGCCGGTCGCAAAAATCCACGATTACAACAAGCTCAAATACCAGATTGAAAAAGAGCAGAAAAAAAGCAAGGCAAAAGCGAAAAAAGTGGAAATCAAGGGTATTCGGCTTTCGCTTACCATAGGAGAAAACGATTTGAACACAAGGGCAAACCAATCAATTAATTTCTTGCAGAATAACGATAAAGTAAAAATAGAACTTCAACTTCGGGGGCGCGAGCTTCAAAGAAAAAATATTGCTCTGGATATTATAAAAAAATTTATCGGCATTGTTGAACAGGGTATGCCCATAAAAATTGAGCAGGCAATAGCATTCCAAGGCGGAAAATTCTCAACAATCATCGCCAAAAAAACTTAAATAACTATTATTAAAACGGCTTATAGCTTTCAAGCTTATTGGAACTTTCTCCATAATAAAATATTCCTAAGAAGCTAAAAAGCTAAGAAGCTAAAAAGCTAATCACATATGTCAATGAAAACTCACAAGGCAACGGCAAAACGGTTTAGAATCACCAAGACCGGCAAGATATTAAAAAAGAAAGCCGGACAAGACCATTTTAACGCCCGCGAATCAGGAAAAGTAACTCGAAACAAGCGCAGGCTCCACAGCATGGCAAAAACCGAACATAAAATAATCAAACAACTTCTACCCTATAACTAGCTTGTAGTTGGTAGCTTATTAGACCCCCCCCCTCTTCTCTTTGAAGGATATAAAAATTGAGTGGGGGTGATAAATTTCCTAATAAGCTAAGAAGCTAATAATCTAATAAGCTAAAATTTATGCCCCGAGTAAAACGAGCAGTCATACATCTTAAAAAACGAAGAAAACTTTTATCTAAAGTAAAAGGATATCGATGGCGAAGAAAAAGCACGATACGCCAGGCGCGCCCCGCTGTTCTTAAGGCCGGAGTAAACGCCTACCGCGACCGAAAGAATAAAAAAAGGTCTTTTAGGCAGTTGTGGAATATAAAAATCAACGCCGCCTGCCGAGAACATGGAATCTCATATTCTCGATTTATTGACGCTCTAAAAAAAGCAAATGTCGGCCTCGACAGAAAAGTCCTCGCGGAAATAGCAGAAAAGCATCCCTTGGTTTTCTCAAAAATCGTCTCGCAGGTAAAGAAATAACATCGTAAAACTTGAAACCCGAAATTTGAAACTCATTATGTTTCAGGTTTTAAGTTACGGGTTTCAAGACCATGGGAATGTAGCTCAATTGGTTAGAGCACTCGCCTGTCACGCGAGAGGTTGCGGGTTCGAGCCCCGTCGTTCCCGCCAGAAAAAAATTTGATTGCCAGATGGATATTGGAAAGCAAATTTTTTTTGTTAAGACATGGACAGTCTATTGTCATAATGAATTTATATGAAAAAATTTCAAACAGTAGCTATTATTACTGGAATAATTATAATTATTATAATAATTTCCTCTATGTTTTTTCTATCCAATTCGACTAAAAAGAAACTCAAACAGAACGGCCAGTACTGGGCTCCTTCAATAGAAGAGCTAAAAAATTTTGGCATTTCTGTTCATGAAAAACCAATAGTTGAGGCTAAATCCTCTTTTACTGCCGGCGAATTCATAATGATATATTATGGCGACCCATCCCCATTTTTCATTACCATTTATCCTCATAAATCTCTTACTGCTGCCAAGAAAAATTTTACTGACAAAAAAACAATATTTTCTCAAACGATCAGTTCTGTCAATATTGAAAAAAATAATTTTCTCCTTGGAAACCTTGTAAATACCGAGGGTAAACGAAATTATATGATATGGGCGCAGGCGGGAGATAAGACTATTTTAGTGACAGCAACTTCTGAATCGATTTTGTCGGAAGCAGAAGCGGTTCAGAATCTACAAAATTTTTACGAACAATTTAAAATAAAAATTGTTAACGACATTGCTCGATAGAACGCAGATTATAAAATCGTCCACATCCTTAACTCTTCAAACTTCGGAAGGCAATCCGTCGTTCCCGCCATTTGGTTCCCTAAAATTGACTTTCAGTAAAAAACAATTTATAATAGACAATATGAAATCTGTAAAAATACAAAATCGAACATTACCTATCTTTGTTGAAAGAGATAAAGATGGTTTTTATGTTGTAGAATGTCCAATCTTAAGAGGTTGCTATTCGCAAGGAAAAACACTGGATGAGGCCTTAAAGAATATTCGAGAAGTAATAGAATTACTTCTCGAAGAAAAAGAAACTCAAAAAATACTCAAAACATATCAACCCAAGGAAATCAGTCTTCATACAATAAAAATATAAAATTGTGTGCCGAAAATTCCCATAATCTCTGGCAAACAAGCCATCAAGGCATTTCAAAAAATCGGCTACCAAATTATAAGACAGCGCGGTAGCCATATTCGTTTACATCACTTTTCAGATTCTACAAAAACTCCACTTACAGTTCCAAATCATAAAGCGCTCGGTAAAGGGTTATTAAGAAAACTCCTTCGTGATGCGGAATTAACCATTGATGAATTTTCACGACTTCTAAAAAAATAGTTTTTGAGATCGTATTACAAAAAATCAATTCTTATAAAATTAAATCACTCACAAAGTGATTTTTATTATTTCCTCCCAACCACTGTAACGATTTCAATATCTCTTCTCACTAATCCATTCTCGGAAAGTTCGCTAAAATGTTTTTTTAAAATTTCTAGTGTGTCTTTTCTTAATTCTTCCGGCACATTATTCCACAGATGCATAGATTGAAATTGTAAGAGTTCCTTTTCAAGAGTAAAATATTCCGACGCGATAATCTTATTTTCTTTAACATCCTCAAAACCATATTTCTTAAGTATACTTATTGGATCATAAGCATCTTTTATGCTTGAAACTTTTTTATTGATAATTTTATAAATAATATTTGAAAAATCTTTTTTAAAATTTCCTATATCATTTTTATTTACGACACAAAACATAGAATCATTTTTCATCACGCGTCTTATTTCCGCGATTGATTCTTCATCGCAAAACCAATGAAACGCGCCAAAGGCAGTCACTAAGTCAAAAGATTCATCATTAAAAGGCAAACGATTGGCATCTGCTGTGTAATAATGAATATTCTCTCTTGGATATTCGTTCGCCTCGTCAATCATCTTCTCATCGCTATCACAAGCAAATATTTCAAAATCGTTTTGAGCCAGTTGGCGTGTGGCTATTCCAGTTCCGCATCCAAGATCTAAAATCTTCGCGTTCTTTTCAGCAAAACGAACAACATTATCAATCACTTCTTTGGGATATTCCTGTCGTGCTACAGAATACGCATGGCAAAATTTACCAAATTCACTTTTCATTTTTTTTCTTTAAGATAATAAAAGTCAATAGTTATTTTATCATAATATATTAAAATAAAAAAGACCCATTGATATTATCGCTGGGTCAAAAAAAATCGCCACCTTCATTTTAAATAAACACACACACATATACCGTAAAGCAAGGAAAACCTTTATCTTTTATCCATGCTAGCTCCAAGGTTCGAAAAAGACCTGACTCATCCGCATTAAGCGCCACCACATCTTGACGTCCATCCGGGTCATTCCAAATGGAACCGAGTCCAATAATTGGACACTCTTTTTGAATTTTAGGATACTGTATGCCAAAAGTAAGTAACTCCTTAGCATCTGCCTCGCGACAATACAATTCTCTAATAACCTCTCTGACTTCCTTGACAGGAATTTCCACTTCCTCATTAAACTGGATCATGCAAACATGAAAAGTTTCTATTCCAGTTTTGTCGGATGGAAAATTTTTGCTCGTAACATGGGGATTAGTAGAGCTATAATTCCCTCGTACAACTAAAATTTCCATTGAACAGTTAAAGTCTACCTCTATATAAAAAGGCGCTACGACTCTTAGATTTCTACCACCAATAACAAGTTTCTTTATAGATGGCTGTATTCCCTTCATCTCGCCAAATCTCCTTCCAAGGTTAAAGATCAATTACTTAGTGAACACACTAAATAGAATATCAATATTATTTTATATTGTCAAAATTTTTAAACTTTACTAAAACAGTTTCAAACATTCAAAACGCGCTCAATCCAAGGTTCTAAAATCGCCGCATACACCCGCCTTGAATCGCTAAAAGGCTATTTTATATTTGACATAAATTTTTTATTAATATATGATAAGTTAAACTTAAGGTTAACTTAAAAAATATGAAAAAATCTATTGTCGGGTTAAAAGAATTACGAGAGAATATTAATGCCTATATCAAGGAAGTGGAAAAGGGCAAATCTTTCATTGTAGCGAGAAAATCAAAGCCAGTTTTCAAGATATCCCCTGCCGATGAAGAAGATGGGTGGGAAAATATTGTTGATTTCACAAAAATAAAAAGTGGCGGCGTAAAAATCAAAGATATACTATCTCGTATATAACTTTTTTTATGGATAAAATTGAAAAAGCTCTTAATAAATTAAGCGATAGAGAGCGCGAATCCATAAAAACAATTCTTCAACAACTGCTTGCCAAGAGCTTCCATAATTTTGATATTAAGAAACTCAAAGGCAGAAATGACATCTTTAGACTGCGCAAGGGAAGAATACGAATTATTTATCGAGTGGATAATAAAGATGATGTTTATATTCTCTCCATTGAAAGAAAATCTGACACAACGTATAATTTTTAATAAGGAACATTTAAGCATCACGGCTTTTCCGGTTTTTAAAAAATATATGAAAAAAAATATAACTCTCGCTGTAATACTTGCATTAACTATCATTGGTGTAATTATTGCTTTTTTTGTTTTCAACCAAAACAAAAAAGAGGGTTACTATACTTATGGAAAAAATTGTTCCTCGGATAGTGATTGTATATGTGAGGGTATTTCTGGCGGCGTAGATGCCTGCGGCAAACCAGGGCAATTACCTGCTTGTGTAAATGGCAAATGCGGATTTAATAATTACGAATAATTAATAAGAATAATATTTTCTATGAAGCAAAAACTTATAATCGGGGTTGTGGTAGTTATTATCGTCGTTGGGGCTCTCTGGGCGATGACGAATAAAAAATCCGCGCCAAATGACTCCCCTGCCAATACCAAAAACACAAATGGGATAAAAGATGCAAAAACGCAATCGCTCAAGGCATTGATGGCGGCAAATACTCTGCAAGAATGCACCTTCCAAAACGCTACTGACTCGTCTACTAGCGAAGGCAAGGTGTATTTAGCCAAGGGCATGATGCGAGGCGACTTCACTTCCACATCCGGCGGACAAACATTTACATCGCATATGATCACGAAAGACGGCACGGTTTATACATGGATTGATAATATGACTACAGGCTTTAAAATTTCAGCGGATGAAAACGCTCAAGCAAAAACCGATGACAGCCAAAAGCAAGGAGTTGATATAAACCAAGAGCTCAACTATAACTGCAAGCCATGGTCGGCTGACAATAGCATATTTGAACTCCCCGCCAATATTACATTTAACGACCTAAACGCAATAATGAAGCCGAAACTTGATGCGTCTGCAAGCGCCGCTGATAAAAATGCTCAATGTAGCGCCTGCGATCAGGTGCCTGAGGGTCCCTCCCGCGAACAATGCAGAACCGCGCTTGGCTGTACATAATTTTTACATTAAATAAAATATCAAAAAAATCGCCGCAAGGGCGATTTTTTGGAAATAAAAAAGACCCTTTGATATTATCGCAGGGCCAAGAGAAAGGTTGCCACCTTCATTTTAGGCGAACGCGCCTATATACATCAGTGCAAAAAACATAATGATCGTTGCGTCGATAAAATTCTTAGCATAAAGGACGAACCTGTCGGGGTTTCGTAAAACGAGTTGAAACATCATTACTATGCCCACCATCATAAAGAACGTGGGTATTCCCCACATTCCCAAACCAAAACACAACAGACTTGCCCATCCGACTATCAGTGAAATGGCGTGTACGGTTGGAAATATTTCTGGCAGAAAGCCAGGGAATACCGTTTCAATTGGAATTGTAATCCTCAGATAGGGCGGTTTAAGAACCCTAAAAGTGTCGTCAGGCCTTGTGCAATCCGCGGTGAGCGCCGGGAGCGTATGCTTATACCCCTTATCAACTTTTCTATCCTGGATGTCTTTGACTACTTCTCGTACGAAAGCAAGAGCCAGAAGGAGCAGAAAAATAAGAGAAGATTGATAATCAATATCTGGCTTTCCGTAGAATACCTGACCGCAAAGCGCTGGCAAACTTGCGCAGAGTGCAACGATTATATTTTGTCCAATAAAAAATTTTTGGAGAAATGAATAGAGAATACCCAATCCCCATGTTGCCGCGCAAAGAATTGTTACCTTTGTGCTGATTTCTGAAATTACTATCATCGGTATAATACCAAGAGAACTTATCAAAAGCCAAAAGTCAAAAAGCAGCGCGGCATTTTGATAGGCAAAAGTCTTGCCTTTCTTTATGTCATGGTTGCGATCTTGATAATCATTAAAAACCTGAATACTGGCGGAAATAACCCCAAAGCACAATGCTGTTGTCAGTGCAAAAATCCACGGCAACCTATCATAAAAAGAAAAACTCAATATTGTGAGCAGAGACGCGTAGAGAGAAACAAGCGACCGGGACGCAAGAAACAGATTTTTCTTGTGGATCCAAAATCCAAAAAACGATGGAAAAATACCCTGTAATGTTTCCATGGCTATTCTCCTTGTAAATTGTAAAGAGCGTAAAACATTTTATATGTTATGTAATAATGACTCTTTGTCAAGATTTTGTCAACGAAATTTTTCATTATAAAAAAAGCCCCGAGCAAAATGTGTTCGCTCGGAGCTACTCTGATTACCAGCTAAGGATTTTATCTGGACTTTTCCTAAATCCTTTTTCTATCTTTCTTCTCATCTTGCTTTTTATGCGCTGCCACGCCCTAGCCCCGTGCTTTTGATAAAAATTTCTCTCCTGGGCATCGAGCTCTTCGTCAATAGCGAATTGCAAAATTTTTTCCTTCTCGTCCGCATCAATTTCTTCAGCAACTGTTTTCTTTTTCGCCTCTTCGGCTCTTGCCATAATTGCCAAGATATACTTGCCTGCTTGGCTTTTGGAAAGCTCCTTTTTGGCAATGGCCAAAACATGTTGAGCAACTCTCAACTGCTCATCAATGTGCCGATTCCACCTGTAAGTTTCCAAAGGACGATTACATTCAACACACTTATGACGCATACGCGCTCCTTTCAAAAATTCCTGTAAACTTTATCTTTTGTCCTCTTTTCTATTCAATAATTCTTTCAATAATGCAATTTTCTCTTTTTCATCGGCGCACATCAGACCTTCTCCGTTGCCTTTTTTTGTTGAAGGCGCGGAACGTTTCATTTCTTTTCCAGCTTCAGCAATCTTTCCCACTAATTTCAAAAAATTTTCTTTTTCTTTCTGGCACTTGGCGCATTGCGATATATGGGCTTCAATCGCCCCAACTACGTCTCTGCTCATTTCCTCTCGCAATTCATCTATTACAAAACTCACCATTTTTTCGTCTGAGGGACATTCCATAAATTTACCTCCTTTGATTTTAAAGAACATTTCTATATTATCAACAAAAAACAAAATTGTAAATAGCCGTAATATTCAGCACTAGAATTTTTATAATATTCTTGATATAATAAAAATATTGTTGTTCTTATATGGTTCTTTTACAAAAAGGAGGTTCCAGCAATGGAAAAAGATGTGGTTACCTATTCTGCTCTTTTCAGAATGTTTATCAGCGCCCTGATTGGGTCTGCCGGAGGAATCGGCGCATATTTTTCGATTCATAATAGTCTTTTTACACTTCTTGTTGTTTCAATACCCTTAAGCTTAGCGACTCTAACTCTATTACTCCTGTGCGCTAAAGACCATGTGGGACCAGATCATTGCCCCACCTGTCGCCAGCCCCTGCCAAAAGCTCTAACAAAGGAGTCGCAATGACTTTTACTGAAAAGAGACTCATGAGAAAGCTTGACGCGCTAAGAAAAGCTGTAAGAGAATTTTATACTACGAGCAAACAAGAAGAATTATCCGTCTTGGCCGGATATATTAACGACATTGCGTTTGACGTAACATTTGACGCTATGTCGGCATATGGTAAGCCCGACCCCGGACTCTTTAGAGCATTTGCTGACATATATAGAGAAGCGGCAATTCTCATACGAACATTAGTGAAAGGAGAAGAAAAAATACTGGCGAAAAGCATGCGTGATCGCGCGGAAATTTTTGAAAGGGTTGTTTGCGGAGAGGATGCCAGCAAAGTGTTCCGAGAACTTTCTGATAGAAACCATAATGATAAGGAGAAGATCCGTGAAGAAAGCATTTGATAAGAAAATATTCAATAAGTGGAATTGGATAATAATTGGCGTTCTTTGCGTGGCGGGAGGCGCGGCTTTTTTAAGTCGCGATTCTGAAACACAAAAAATAACGCTCGGAGACCTTGGAGAAGGTCTTATTGTCGCAGGGATTCTTACGTGCATAATAGTTCCGCCAGTACTCTTTCTGGCAATGTATCTAGATCGAAAAGAGTCTACGCGCCCTTGTTGCCCCACCTGCGGCCAAGAACTTCCTGAAGAAAATCAGACTGTTGACGAGTATGTATAAATATGTATGATGTTCCTTATTGCTAAATTACAATAAACTTTATTTCCCAGAGTCGTTCTGTTGAGCGACTCTTTTATATTATATATTATAACTTATCCACATTGCCCGCAATTTTATTTTCTGCTATATTTTATACATTATGATCTCAAGATTCAGGATAATGACACGGCTACACAAAAGACGCTCGCGCGACTTAGGGCATAGCGCTACTGACGCGACCAACAACATAAACGATGACTAACCTCCCCCGCTCCAAAAGCGAGGGTGACTTTTTTATTAATAATACATAAAGAAAGGAAATATATGCACAAACCAATTATGGCGGAATATATCTGGATTGATGGCCGAAAGCCAACAGCCAAATTACGCTCAAAAACAAAAATAATACAGGGGCCGATTCAAAATATTGCAGACATCCCCTTTTGGGGGTTTGACGGGTCAAGCACCGAGCAGGCAGAGGGGCATTTTAGCGATTGCATGCTCAAGCCGGTAAAGTATGTGTTTGATCCCATCAAGGGCGAGCCGAATATTCTCGTCATGTGCGAAGTGCTCAATCCAGACCGCACGCAGCATCTTTCAAACACACGAAATGTTCTGGAAAAAATTTATGAAAAATACAAAGAACATGAGCCGTGGTTTGGAGTTGAACAGGAATATACTCTGTATCAAAAAGACTGGCCGCTGGGATGGCCCCAAAACGGCTTTCCGCATCCGCAGGGAAAATATTATTGCGGCGTCGGCTATGATGAGGTCTACGGCCGTCCGCTCGTTGAGGCGCACATGAAAGCGGCTCTGCAATGCGGTCTTATGATCTCGGGAGTCAATGCTGAAGTAATGCCGGCCCAGTGGGAATTTCAGGTCGGGCCGCTTTCTCCGCTAGAGCTCGGCGACCAGCTCTGGATGGCTCGCTGGCTTTTGTATCGCTTGGGCGAAGATTTTAAAATGTACGCGAAGCTTGATCCCAAACCAATGCCAGGGGACTGGAACGGCGCGGGCGGACATACAAACTTCAGCACCAAGGCAATGCGCGCGGTAGGCGGCCTTGATATTATAAAACAAGCATGCGAAAAATTAAAAAAATCCCACCGCGAACACATTATGGTGTATGGAGCGGATAATAACTTGCGCCTCACAGGCAAGCATGAAACCTGCGGCATCAATGAATTCAGATATGGCGTGTCAGACAGAGGCGCGTCAATTAGAATCCCCATGGATACCGCGAGCAAGGGTTATGGATATTTGGAAGACAGAAGACCGGCTGCAAATCTTGACCCGTACAAAATCTGCGCCGCGCTCATTGAAACCGTCTGCGGCGATGGCTTTAATCCAGAAAAATATAACTGGCACCAATAGATTTGCAAAAAATAAAAAACCGCCCCGAGCTTTGTCGAGGGGCGGTTATATTTTTTCTAAAAAAATCTTTTGATTTCTAAGAGGTAGGCTACCATGCCTTGCGAAATCCTTCGAGGATAGTTTTCATGGCTTGCCTGCCGCCACATTCCGATGTCATTACCAGAGAATCAATCTCTTTGCCATGAGGCATAAAATCTCTAGGATTATTGCAATCACAGCTCACCGCGATAATCTTCGCAAGAGGATGTTCCTCGCTCACCCTTTTAATGAATTCGAGCACGGGCATAAATGCGCTCAAGCCAACATATACAACAATGATCACATTTTTCTTGGCTTCATTGAGCACTTGCGCGGCGCGCGTGCTTACTTTCTTTTGCGCCTCTTCACCATCTTGTTTCATCTGATTGGTTGCCTGTCTGCCCATTGCTTGAGCTATTGGATGAAAAGGACAATTCACTTCCATCGCTAGCCCAATAACTACCATGGGGTTTCGAGGCATATTTCCATTTTCAACATAAATCTCAAGATCATCTTTTCCAGTATCTACCCTGCCCGTTGGATAATCGGAAACAGTATTATAGGTGGTAAAAAGTATTTGAACCTTTTTTCCATTTAATGTTTCCTTAACCTTAAGAATTTCGTCCTGAAAATGATCCAAGGCAAAAACCTTCATTCTCATCTTGTTCACCTCTCATAGAGTTATAAAAGAACAAAATACCATTAAACATATAACCATATAATCATATTATCACAATATCGTCAACATTGACTTTTACTAATATTATGTTAACATATTGTATTGTCTTGTTCTTTCATATTTTAACCACATTTGGAGAATCTGCGAAATCTATGAGTACTTTAGAAGTTGGCGACAGAGTCTGGATAATACCAGGGAACAAACATCCAGCGCTTTTGGCCATCAAATGCACTATTACGGAAATTCAGCAGGAAAGGCCGGATGATATTCCTTTCTTTTGGGTTGACGAACCTATTGGACATTCACTTGGCGAGGAAGAACTCATTCTTACCCGTTCAAACGCAAAAAAATTCCTAGGCGAGATGATTCGATCCGAAAAAAAAATGAAAAGAGAGTTTACTGTTTCGGATCTTGATACCTGTAGAAAACGATTTAAGTCCTTCATTAAAAAAACATGGGAAAGAGCCGGAATAAAGCATACGGGTTTTCCAAGATATAAGAGAAAAAAGAAGGGTGTTGAGTGGTTTACCATCCGCTGACAGATAATTTCGTGAGCCCCTACAAAGGTTAGGGGCTTTTTTTTATTGTAAAAAACCGCCTTTGCAATAGCAGTATTAACCGTTTATATATAATTCTTATAGCTCGTAAAAAAAATTGGAAAATCTACTATTGCGTGTAGTATTAACATATGCTATAATAAAAAAATTAACAAATAATAATTAATAAATAAAAAAACTATGAAGAACAAATCAACAGTTATGGCGATCATCGTTGTGGTTGTGTTGATCGTGGGCTATGTCTGGTGGCAAAACTCGCAATCAACACCTACAAATACAGATGTCAATGCTAATATTAATGTAAATACAGATACAGATGATAAGACTCAAGATACCGTCGAGGTAAAAGAATTTACTATGACTTCATTCTATGAACTTGTTGATAACCAGCCAAAACCTCAATTTTCAATAAAAGAAATTACCGTAAAAAAGGGAGATAAGGTGCGAATCAAAGTTACCAATACCAAGGGTGGACATGACTTTAAGCTTGATGAATACAATATCTTTAGGCCCACTCCGCTTAATGAAGAAGTAATCATAGAATTTACCGCTGACAAAATTGGCGATTTTGTCTACTACTGCAATCAGCCCAATCATCGCTCGCTCGGACACTGGGGAACATTACGAGTAACAGAATAAGTGGTATATATGAAGGTAAGACAAAAGAGAGTGTTTTTGACACCCTCTTTTGTATTAAAACACCATGAATAAAAAAATCATTTCAAAAATTATTTTTTATATAGTGTTTGGAGCTGTCCCCTTTTCCTTATTTATCGTCTGGCCAGGAAAACAGTTAGAATTCGAAAGCTTGTTTGGATTTCTTTTTGTTGCGGGTAAAATTGCAGGGATTATCGGGATATGCTTTTTTTCTGGAAACCTTATTCTCTCGGGGCGCTACCATTTTTTGGATCGATGGCTTGAAGGGCTTGACCAGCTCTACCTTTTTCATAGAAGAACTGGAATATATACGTTTTCACTTCTCGCCTTCCACGTATTGGCGATAGCTTCACCAAACCTCCAATTTTCCTTTACACATTTTTACCGATTTATTTTCGATATACGTGGCCTAGATCTGAATTACGGCCGTATAGCCTTTTTTGGGATGGCGACTGTTGTCATCCTGACTCTGGCATTAAGCGGAAAAATTAAATATGAACGACTCAAAAGAATGCATCAATTCATGGGAGTGTTTCTTTTTTTTGGCGGGCTCCATGCTTTCTTCATACCATCTGATATAAGCTATAATTTGTATCTTCGATATTACGTTCTTATGTTAGTAGCCATTGCAATCGTGAGCTATCTGTGGCGAACGGTACTGCGAAGATGGCTCATACCATTTATTATATGCGACGTCGTTGAGGTAAATATGCTTAACGCAACAGTTACAGAAGTTGTCCTTAAGCCAAAAAATGTAGCACGGGTGCATTTCTATCCAGGACAATTTGTTTTTATAAGATTTTTGCAAGAAAAATTTCCGAACGAAGAACATCCCTTTTCACTTACCGCGTCAACCGAAGAAGGGCTCTTGAGGATTTCCGCAAAACACATAGGCGATTTTACTAAAATTCTTCCCAAACTTAAAGTTGGCGCGATTGCAAAAATACAAGGGCCGTATGGCGGATTTACTTTTGTAAAATCAAAAAATAAAAAACAAATATGGATTGCGGGCGGAATCGGCGTGACGCCCTTCACGAGCATGGCAAGAACTTTGCGAGATAAAATAAAAAACGGCGAACTTCTTGATTATAATATTACCCTCATATTTTCCGTGCAGACAGCAAACGATTTTGTATACAAAGACGAATTTGAAAAAATAGCAAAAGAAAATCAAAATTTTTCATTTATTCCCTGGGTTGCGGCCGAAAAAGGATATCTTAATATTGACGCCATAAAAAAAATCACGGAAATCGATAATAAAAAAATATTTATCTGCGGGCCAAAACCCATGATGTTTTCCATAAAAAGCCAGCTCATAAAACAGGGAATGCCAAATTCATCTATTCATTTTGAGATTTTTCGCCTGCTCTAAAAATAGAAAATCCGATAACCTTAAAAAAATATAAAAACCCGTTGATATTATCTCCGGGTTTTTTAATTCAAACTTTTTATACTATTCCTTTTTCCCTCAAAACAACAAGAGTTGCCGCGATCTCTGTTATTTCTTCTCTACCAAAAAAAAGATCTTTCTTTTCCACTTCTTTTCTTATTTCATTAATAACATGATCGGAATAACCGGCGAGCTTGAGACGATAAAGAGCCATCTCCAACGAAAATCCTTGAAAGGTGCATAATGTTCGTACAGCGCTTGTTCCCATGAGAATTTTCACATTGTCATTTATAATCTGCAAAGCCATCTGCGATTCCTTGTGTTGCTTCTTTTGCATCTCAAAACCTGCTTGGAGATTTTGAACTGCCTCGTGATCTCTGCACGCTCTGCCCTCTCCTCCTCCAAACTCCTTGAGAGAAAGGGTGCTTCTTTTGGATACGCCCTGATTGCAGATAATACAAACTACTGTGGGCGATGGCATACATCTCCTTATAAAGTGTTTTAATGAACAAAAATACCACCCTAAAGCATAGCATATATTTAAATTAATGTCAAGAATTTATATTTTACGGCAAACCCATATTGTGATAATATAGTAAATAAGGCTTATAAATAAAACTTATTCATAAATATATTTTATGGCATTTAACCCTGAACGAGGCGTGGCCGAAATGCCGCCTCAAGAAAAAGAAGATTCTTTTGAGGAAAGAATGGAAAAAATAGAAACTCGCTCAAGTGAACGGCTGGATAAGCTCCGGCTGTGGGCGGAAAAATTATCAAAAGCTATCGCCGATAATCCCGCGAAAGAAAAAGACCTTCTTAAAGGATTATTATATTCAGAAGGATCTCGCGAGGTTCCGCAAGAATATCTCTCAAAATGGAAAGAGGGAAGCCCTAAAACGGATGACGTAGACCAATATATACGCTATGCTTTTCATGCCTTTCGGGGAAGTGAACTTTATGAGGCAATCAGAGGTTATATGGAAAAATTTGATGAAATAGATGAGGAAAAAAAACAAGCTTTGCTTGACCTCCGCGGAGAAATTTAAAAATCATTTTTTTTATGCCAAAAAATACTAAAAAACAACCTCAAAAAAAAGTAAAAAAAGAGACCGGGTTTCAGCCAAGCACGGAACAAAAAGAAAAAATAAAGGAACTCATAAAGGAACTTGTTGCTATATAAAATAATTTACATAATAAAAGACCCCTTGATATATATATATATATATATATTATTTTAACTTCTCAATTAAAAAACCTCCAAATTCTTGGAGGTTTTAAGCTATGACTCATATTAGCTTTGAACTGCACTGAATGCCAAACTTTTTTAGCTTTTGCATGATATGGCGCTGAACGACAATTCTTACCGCTTCTTTCATAACACGGCAATCACCGCCTCCTGATGCCCACTGGACAACATAAGAATCATCATGAATTACTTCAAATCGCAGTGTCAAATCCTCTGCGGGAATTTTCTTATAGCATCCAGCGACATCAGACAAAGTCGCCTGACATTCACCGCATACAAGGGGAATCTGGACATTCTTTCCCGCGAAAGGAATAAACATCCTCTTTTCTTTTTTTACAGCTAAAACAATTTGACGAGGAGACAACATATGCTGTCCTACTAATTTTTTCAATTTAGAAATTTTCAATCCGGTGACTCTCACGCAAAAACCGATCATGCTAAATTTCCTTTCCATAAAGATAAAAAGAACAAAAAAAATAAAGCTCCATAAAATGTTACCATATTATTTTTTAAATGTCAACAAAAAATGGGTATCCAAAAAAAGTTTGCTTTAATTTAAAAATATTGTTATAATAAAAAAAAATTCATACATTTATAAACTATTAAAATTCATCATGCTTTTATTCCAAATTATTCTTGCGACAACTCTTGTAAGCCTTATATCATTTATTGGAATCGTTGCTATTTTCAAAAACATTCACTTCAAAGACCACTCGATAAAACTCATGATCAGCCTCGCGGCGGGCTCGCTTCTTGCTGTTTCTTTTTTGGACCTTTTACCGGAAGCGCTTGCTGAAAATAAAAATCCAAATAATATTTTTATAGCTGTTTTAATAAGTTTTCTAGCTTTTTTTATTTTGGAAAAATATATCCACTGGCACCATTGCAAATGCGGCGGCCATAATCATAAAAAAAATCAAACAAAGCAAAATATTATTTATACAAATCTTATTGGCGACGGTTTCCATAATCTCATAGACGGGTTTTTAATAGCTGCCGCATTTATGCTCGACCTCAAAACAGGAATTGTCGCAACCATTGTAGTTATCATCCATGAAATCCCACAGGAAATTTCGGATTTTAGCATCCTTGTCTATGCAGGCCTTTCAAAGGCTCAAGCGATATTCTACAATTTTTTATTCGCGCTCACCTCAATCTTTGGCGGCATTATTTTTTATTTTTTCGGAAGCCAGTTTGCTTTTCTTGTCCCCTATATGGCGGCGTTTGCGGCTGGAAATTTTATTTATCTTGCCACGGCCGACCTTATTCCGGAGCTCCATCAAGAAGAAGACGCAAAACAGGTTATGCTCCACACCCTATGGCTATTCATTGGAATAATAATCATTTCTCTCCTCATTTTTTTTAGCCCTGAAATAGGATAAAACACACAACAAAAAAAACTTCTCGTAGTGAAGTTTTTTTGTTTTTTCGTATATTTAATTTTTTTTCAATTCCTTGCTGAAACGATGTTCATAAATAGTCCAGAGAGCGATAAAAATAGAGGCGATAATCGGCCCGATAACAAATCCCGAAATGCCAAACACCGCTAAACCGCCAAGCGTTGAAAAAAATACTAAAAGAGGATGCATATGTATGTCTTTTCCGACAAAATACGGACGTATCATATTATCTAGAAAACTTACAAATCCAGCCGCAAAAATAAGCACAAAAAATCCCTGCCAGATCTTCCCTTGTATGAGGAGCACTATTCCAGCGGGAAAACCTAGCAACGCCGGCCCAAATGATGGTATCAAGGCAAGTATGGTCATAACCAATGACCAAAATAGGGGCGCTGTAATTCCTGCAATCCAAAAAATAATTCCCGCGAACACACCCTGGATAAGGCCGACTAAAAACGTCCCTTTCATTGTTGCGCGGATGACCGAGGTAAATTTTTCACTAATAATCTTTTCGCTTTTACCCCCCAAAGGGCTTATGTGAAAAACTCTCTGTATCATGGACTCGCCATCTTTCAAAAAATAATAAAGCGCGTAGAGCATTATAAAAAAACCGACGATAAAACGTATTGTGCCGTTAGTAAATCCGGCAATTCCCGAGAATACATAGCCCGCGAGAGCCCGCGTATATTCCACAATTTTTATTTTCCAATCAATACCTGTTTTATCGATAAAACGTATGAGTGATAAATCTCCAAAATCTTGAGAAAGTAGCTTGGTTTTTTCAAAAATAACATTAATTTCCGATTCGCTTGAATTATAGAGCTCTACTGATTGTCGAAGAATTATAAACGTAAGAATAGACGCTGGAATAATAATTATAAGAAAAATAAGTTGCACCGCAAGAAAAGACGCAAGCGAGGCATGGGGCGCCAAATGCTGTGATATCTTTTTATAGAGCGGGTGAAAAATCCAGGCCAAAACCGCCGCCCAAAAAATCGGATATATCAAAGGCTTAATTATCCAAAAAAATGCTATGGAAACGCCCAAGAGAAGGAGTAAAAAAAAATAAAATTGAATTTTTGAAAAATCCTTTTTCATGTGTTTTTGTTTATGTTTTCATTATAGCATAAATCGCAATTTTCTGACAATGAAACACATATGATTGTTATTTTAGAAAAAACTTTGTCCCATCCGAAACAAGATGAATGTCACCTATTTTTTGAGTTATTAAAACTTTTGAGCCTAGCCTTTGATGCGCTTCCACCACTCGTTGCGACGGATGCCCATAATTATTTTTTCCCACAAAAATAATGGAATAGAATGGGGAAACTTTTTTTATAAATTCTTCATCTAAACTATCCTTAGAACCTTGATGCGGGACTTTAAGAATATCCGAGTCAATATTTTCGTTCAAATTTTCTTTTTGGCCTCGCTCTTCCAAATCTCCAGTAAAAAGAATAGAACTTTTTTTATATGAAACTCGCAAAAGTATGCTGGTATTATTAATATCCTTCTCACTTGCATTCTTTGCACTTTTTTCCGGATGCAAAAATTCAAAACGCACATTTTCTTCTATGTCCAAACTTCTCCTGGATTGAAGAATATCCATTTTGACTTCATTCTTCTTAAAAATATTTTTTAATTCTGCAAATTCGGGTGTGTTGATTTCGGCATCGGTCATGATGACCGCATGAACTTTAAATCTTTTTATTGCTTCAATGATACCTATGATATGATCGGCGTGCGGATGGCTTATTATAATCATATCAATGTCTTGTTTCCACCAAGGAAGATATCGTCCGAGCTTATAGAGAAGCGTTTTATCCGGCCCTCCGTCAATAAGAATATTTTTTCCAAGAGGAGTCTGGAGAAGCGTCGCGTCGCCTTGACCGATATCTAAAAATACTGCCTGAAAATTTTTTTCTTTATGAAAAAAAATATATGGCCGCATGATAACTGCGAAAAATATGATATATGCGGATATGAAAATAATACTAAATATTTTTTTTAACATAATGCTCAATTATCAAATTTCTATACGAAAAAAATAAAATGAAAAAATATAGAATCACCACCGCCTCTACGGGAATATGAGACACCTCTAAAAAACTTGAAGGAAGCTGTGAAAAAAACTTTCCCGCCCCAACGAGATATGAAACAATGGCGTAAGGAGCTAAAAAGAAATATTGGCCGTATCCCGGGACAAGCAGTGTAAGAATAAAAGAAAATGGCACAATAACCATAAGAGGCAAAAAAATAGGAACAACAAAAATATTTGCAATTGGCGAAATAAAAGAAACTCTTTCAAAGTAATAGAGCGTGAGCGGAAATGTCGATACATACGCGGCAAGAGTCATTAATAATACTTCTTTCAAGCCAAAAGCTTCGGGAATATTTTCAAATTTTTCCTGCCACATTGGAATAAATGTAAAAATTCCCCATACCGCGGCGAATGAAAGCTGAAAGCCAATATCATCGCGCAAAATAAAAGGATTAGAAAAGAGCATTATTGACGCCGCAAAAATAAGGGTGTTTTTTGTGTTCGCGAGCCTTCCATTTTTTATGGCGAACGCGGCAATCAAGCCCATGACTGCCGCCCTTACAGCCGATGCGGGCCAGCCAATGAGAAGAGTGTACATAATAATTAAAAAAGAAATAATATAAAATGCTTTATCCCGCGATATATAAAAATACGGCGCTACCGCCATGAACATTGCAATAATAAGCGTAATATGCGATCCGGAAATCGCTATAAGATGTATAATTCCGCTTTGCGCCATTTGATTTTGAATCTCATCCGGCATATTGCCTCTCTTACCAAAAACAATGGCGTTTAAAATGCTTGCCTGCGGCTCATGCGCGTTTGCGTCTACAATATGAGTGAAAAAATTCTTCATATTCAAAATTTTTTCATACAGCGCATTGCCTTGATGACGCGAAACAATCTTAATTTTCGGATACGTTATAACCGAGTATATTCCATAACGGGCCAAATACCTGTCATAGGAAAAATCATCAAATGGCTTAGGCGCCTCCAATTTTCCTGAAAAAATTATTGCGTCTCCATACGAATATTCCGGATAGAGCCTTGTTGTCACTCGAATTTTTCCATATGCACCTTGTCTCTTTCCCGCGATCCCCAACTTTTTCGCGCAGACAGTTAAGAATGATTTATTTATTCTCTCGTCAACTTCATTGCAAATAACTCCTTCTATTTCAATCTTTTTGCCATTGTAAAAAGAAATGAAATTTTTATCTTTAAAATCCGGCAATGCGTACGCGTATCGAAAAACTCCCAAGCATAAAAAAACACCCCCTATCATAAGAAGGCGAAACTTGGAATTTTTTACCATGAACATTGAGACAACACACAAAAATGCCAGAATATAAAAGAATAATATGCTGGGCGTAAAAAACGACCGGACGCCCACTCCCAAAATAAAAAATACGTTCGCGAAAAGAAAAATCTGGTGCTTTTTCATAGATATATTATATTATCATTATACCTCACTCGCACAATAAAATATAAGCCACAACTGTTTAAAAATCAAAATGGTAGAACCCCAAGGCTCGCTTTGGACTTGTCCCCCGTAGTCCCCCGATAGCTATCGGGGGACGAAGGAGGATTAATCTAAAAAAAATAAAAAGGCGCTCCGTTATGGGGCGCCATTTTTGGTTAAAAGTTCAATGTTTTATCTTTCCGCAAAACATCATCGGTACCAAGGGTTAACCTTGAATTCTTCATCCGATCTTTGTCGGCTTGCCTCCAGGAGAAAACGGCTCGCCAAATTCATCATACACGGGGTTCATCGGCATTATGGAATGAGGATCATCCTCAAAAAATTTTTCTTGATCAATCTTACATTCTTCATCCGATCTTTCTTCTTCCATTTTCTTCAAAAGACTCTTGAATCGTTCAATAATTTCTGCGTCTTGAATAATTTTGAGAATGAGATTCCCCTCTTCGTTGTGGCTTACCAATACCAGCGCCCCTGACTTTGATTCGCGACCTGACACTCTATCATCTCCTTTCTGCCCGCCCCATAGGTCATTTGGAAAAAACGGCATTTCACACTCATCAGGTATTCTTTTCATAGCGACTTCTATCTTCTTGGGCCAAATTTTCTTTCTAGTATTTCTTCAATTTCTCTATCGGCGATTTTCCCATCTCTCTCCATTTCATTTAAAAATTTTATATCTCTTTCCCTCGAGAGCCTATCTATCTTCTTGAGAAGGATAATTGATGGTATTAATAAACAAGTACCCAAAACAAGCATTACGGTCCCTGATCCAAACATTCCGAAATAAAAAAGTCCAAAAGTTACCAGAAAATGGATCAAAAA
>Ga0209541_10002265_pt1 | contig 36658 bp, 38 predicted proteins | sample RifCSPlowO2_01_FD_184027 | JGI IMG/M metagenome (GOLD analysis project Ga0209541, IMG submission 184027) | Groundwater microbial communities from Rifle, Colorado - Rifle CSP2_plank lowO2_0.1 (SPAdes) (version 2) | ecosystem: Environmental > Aquatic > Deep subsurface > Groundwater | place...
GGAACGCAAGCGAAATTTTGCGAAATGCTGGGGGTTGGGGGGAGGAATGCGGGGCGGAAACTTCCGCCGAATTTCAAAAACATTAGTCTCGGTTTTGCGAATCCTTCCTCCCGCAAAATAGTTTCGCAAAACCGAGTCCATTTTGTATTTGTATTGCGTGTCTCGCTTTTCTCCTTTAGAGAAACTGTGTATCACACAGGCGTGCGTAGCACGTGTGAGGCACGCTATTTGTTTTTCTCGTAAAAAATTCGTGCAAATTCCGAATTTGTTTAGGAAATTGTACTAAGAGAAATTGCGGAAATAAAAAAGAGAGATTTTTAAATTCTCTCCTTTATTTCATTTTAATTATTTTATTATTTAATAATTTGTTTGGTTATATTTATAGCAGCTTGATGAATGTCATCAGCTTTATAAATACCCGAACCAACAATGGCATGCCAATTGTCGCCAGCAGACTTGGCACATTCAGATATATCTCCTCCTTGAGTAAGAAAACCTGGGGCAGATAAAGTATAATTTCCCTCACCCAGTTCATTAACCACAAGACTACGTAGTTTCATTACCCAATGAAGCTTGTTTCCTGGAACAATGAAATGATTAACCCCAAGTTCGCAGGCTAAACGAAAGATTCTCTCTGGAACATCATCAGCAATATAACCACCTTCGCTCACTAAAAACTTTGGATGAGTCATGATGCCACCAGTAAGCACTTGGAGACCGGCTTCAAAACATTCATTTGTCCAGATAGTTTGAGTTTCTGGACCAGCAAAAGGAAAGAGAATAGCGGCATCAACACCAGCTTCTTTGAGATCTTTACTAAAACCTTTTCCCATGTCTGGAATATCATTCCCGGCTTTTTGATGATCATAGATAATTACGGTTTTCCCATAATTTTCTTTTATGATATCTACGGCGAATCTTAATCCCCGAAAAGCCATGCGGAATCCGATCTTAAAACCACCAATCCCCGGGACATCCTTTACTTTAATTGCCAAATTTTCTAATTCCTCAAAATCGTTCACATCCGCTGCAATAATAATACTTTTTTTTAAATTAATAATTGCCTTCATAAGATTTTTTCCCTCATTTAAAAATTTTAATATGCAATATTACACAGTTACAGCTTAGTATTAAAATGTATTTTCGTCAATAATAGAAAAAATCAGAAGCTATCCCCGCTTTAAGTGATTCTAATCTTCTGATTGGGTGTTTTTTTTGTTTTTTATCTATCTGGAGGAATTTCATAATAATTCAACAAGAATTTAGCTGTTTCCATAAATGGAGGAGCTAATGTTTGAGAAGAATAACGAACTCCTTTGGGATCAATAGCATAAAGAAGAACCAAAAAATCTGGGTCATAGGCTGGAAAATACCCAAAGAATGAATGAAGATAACGATCTTCATAGTATCCTCCCCCGCTCTTATTAGCAATTTGCGCTGTCCCGGTCTTGGCAGCAATACTGTAATGTTCCATTTTTTCCTTGCCATTGAATAAAGCAGTATCAACTATCTCCACTAACATTCTAGTTATTTCTTTTGAGGTATCTTTTTTAATAATTTGTTCATCTGATGGAGGATATTTTATTTCCTTACCCCCCCCTTTTTCGTATTTTATTTCTTTTACTAAATGAGGAGTAATTTTTGTTCCCCCATTAGCTAAAATTGAGAAAGCTCTTACCGCTTCAATAGGAGTGATAGCAATTCCTTGCCCAAAGGCAACCGTCGCATATTCTATCTCTCTCTTGCTTTCTAGGTTAGATATTAATCCGCTTGTTTCATTAGGTAAATCAATCCCTGTTTTTTCTCCAATTCCATATGAAATCAAGTATTCTTTTAATTTATCTTTGCCAACTTGTTGCATAACAAAAACCATCCCGGTATTTAAAGATTGATTTAAAACTTCTTGCATATTTACGGTTCCTCTCCCCTTCTTATCAAAATTATGAATTGTTTTATTTTCTACCACTATTTTTCCCCCATCATAATAAGTTGTTTCAGAAGTAATGGCTCCCGTGTCTAATCCAGCGGCCATTACCAAAGGTTTTATAATAGATCCCAACTCAAATACATTTTCAACTATTGGGTTAGAAAACAAAGATGGGTCGTCTACTTTTGAAAAATCATTTAAATCAAAATTAGGAAAAGCGGCCATAGCATAAATTTCTCCCGTTTGAGGATTAATAATTATTCCCCCAGTTGAATCCGCCCTCCAATCATCCATAATTGCTTTCAACTTGTCCTCTAAAAAAACTTGAACGGTTGGTTCAATTGAAGTAATAACATCACCCTTTCTTTGATCTTCTTTGTCTACTAATCTATTAACCGTTTTTCCAATATTAGAAAATACTTCAGCAAAAAAATTGATATAGAGATCATCCTCTTCTTGAGATAAAACATCTTCATAATATCTTTCAATTCCATAATGGCCAATTAGATCATTTTCTTTAAAGGCAATTAAACCCAAAACATGGGAGGCCAAATTACCTCCTGGATAAAATCTCCATCTTTCTTTATGAATATCAACTCCCGGAAGATTTAATTTTCTTAATAAATCTGCTTCTTTTTTGTGTATCTTATTAGCTATTTCCTCATAGGGATCATCTTTTTTTTCTGCTTTAACTAAAAAAGATTCGTGATCAATAGGAATAATTTCCACAATACTATTGTAAGTATCTTCGATATTATTTATCTTCCCCGGATTAATGGCCACCTTAAATCCAGAAATTGTTCCTGCTCCGGTGATTAAGTCACCACTCTTATCTTTTAAAAAAATTGAACCTCTTTTAAATATGTTTGAAGACGGGGTAACATATTGTTTATCAGCTTGTTCTTTGTAAGAAGAACCATGCAAAACTTGAACAAAAAAAAGCTTCGTTATTAAAAGAAGCGCAAATACTAAGATAATAATAGTCAGGACTCTCATCCTTGTTGGTTGTTTAGATATCATTTTCTAAAAGAATAGTATTTCTAGCCATAGCTTGAACATGAGAAGAGGTAAAATAAACTTTCTCTAAATCTTTAAAACCCAGAGAATAAGCTAAATTTAAATTAATTTTTTGATTTAAGGTTAAATATTCTAACTCTAATTCCCTTATCTCAGAACTAATAGATTGAGTGTTATTATTAATCTCTTTTCGTTTAATAATATTAAATGTTGTATCCCCAACAAAGTAAAGATACATTATACCTAGTATCAAAAATAATATAAGAGAAAAACTAAATAATTTTTTTTCTAGATTATTTTCAGTCTTGGAAAATATATTAAATTTTATAACTTTACTTGTTATCATGATATTTTTTCTAAAATTCTTAACTTGGCGCTTCGTGATCTTGGGTTTTTTTGAATTTCCTCTTGTCCTGGACTGATTGGTTTTTTCGTTATTAAAATGGCGATTTTTTCTTTTGATTTTTCTCTAAAAAATCTTTTGACTATTCTATCCTCTAAACTATGAAAAGATATTACGACTAGACGACCATTATTTTTTAAATATTTAAATCCGATTTCAAGACCCTTTTCTAAAATTCTTAATTCATCATTAACAGCAATTCTTATGGCTTGAAAAGTTTTAGTGGCATAATGAATACCTTTCTTCTTTTGATACCAAACAGGAATTGCTTTTTTAATAATGTCTACTAAATCAAAAGTGGTTTCTATTTCTTTCTCTTCTCGTAATTCAACAATTTTATGAGCAATAACTTTAGCAAATCTTTCTTCTCCGTAACCATAAAAAATATCTTTTAAACTATCTTCACTCCACTCATTAATAATTAATTTAGCAGTTAAGTCGTCATCAGAAATATCTTTTTTCATTGTCATCAATAGTGGTTCGTCTCTTTGAAAAGAAAATCCTCGCCCCGATTCATCAAGCTGATAAGAATTTAATCCTAAATCTAATAAAATAGCATCAATTTCTTCAACACCTAATTTATTTAATACTTTATCTAGATCTTGAAAATTTGATCTTTGTATTTGAACATTACAATCTTTTAATATTTTTTCAGCTTCCTTGATAATTTGTTCATCTACCTCAATTCCAATAACTTTGACTTGATTGTTATATTTCTGACAAACATAATTACTGTGCCCTCCTCCTCCAAGTGTTCCGTCAACAAAGATATTCCCTTTCTTGAGATTTAACCCCCTTATTGATTCTTCTAAAAGAACTGGTATGTGCTTCATAAAGCTCCTGCTTGTCCTAGTTTCTCAGCCAGAGAATCAGCTCGTTTTTCTACTACTCTCTTGTAATCAACCCAAGCCTTATCGTTCCAAATTTCTACTCTATTCTGAACACCAATAATAACTGCTTTACTTTTAAGATCTGCCCGGTCTTTTAAAAAATCTGGCAATAAAATTCTCCCAATACTGTCAACTTCAATCTCAACCGCCCCGCCAAACATAAAACGATTAAAACTTCGGTTGTCTGCTTGAAGCATTGATGATTCAGATAATTTTTCTGAAATCTTATTCCACTCTTTAAGAGTAAAAACAAACAAACAATTATCTAGCCCCGGAGTGATAATAATCTTTTTTCCCATTTCTCGACGAAATTTTGCCGGAAGGGAAATCCGGTTTTTATTATCAATTATGTGAATGTATTCGCCGATTAACATATTAATTGTGAATTGTGGATAAAATGTATATTCCACTATTTCCCACTCAATAAATATTATAAACCACTTGTTCCCACAAAGGCAAATTGAGTTATCCACAGTTTTGTAGTTATCCACAGTTTTTTTATTTAAGGTTTTAACCCTTATCTTATGGACACAGGAAAAGATTTATTATATAGTTAAAATAGACTTATGTTTGTTTAATTTAAATTAAAAATTATGTTAAATTTATCCGCTTCTTACGACCAACGAGAACATTTCTATTTAATGAATCTTCAGGATGATCAGAAAAGCAAACCAAGAGCAAGAACAATCTTTTTTTTACTGTCAAAGTTTAAAAAGATGATTAACATAATTCTTGGCCATAAATAAATTAGATAAAAGACCTTTTTCTTAAGGTCTTTTTTTATTTGAAATTAAAATAAATTTATTTTTTTGGCCTAAGGGTTGGAAAAAGAATTACTTCTTTAATATTTCTAGCATCAGTTAAAAGCATAACAAATCTATCAATACTCATCCCTATGCCTCCAGCTGGAGGCATTCCATATTCCATGGCTTCTATATATTCTTGGTCATGAGGATGAGCTTCTTCATCCCCTCCTTCTCTTATTTTTTCTTGTTCCAGAAAACGATGATGTTGATCAATCGGGTCATTTAATTCTGAAAAAGCATTTATAACTTCCATCCCCGCTACAATTAATTGATAACGATCAATCATCTCCGGATTATTTTCTTTTCTTTTTGCTAAAGGAGAAAATTCAGCTGGATAGTCAACAATAAAGGTTGGTTGAATTAATTTTGGCAAACAAGTTTTTTTATAAATATTATCCATTATTTTGGTTCTTGAATCTGTTTCGTCAACTTTTATCCCTAATCGCTGAGCAGTAAGAGATAATTCTTCCCTAGTAACTTTTTCAGGATCACTAATTAAAGAATGTTGTTTAATTAAACTTAAAAAAGAGACTCTTTTAAATTTTCCAGCAAAAGATATTTTATTTCCATTATATTCAAAATCTGTTTTGTTAATTACTTTCTTTATTACAGTTTTTAATAATTTTTCCAGAAAGTCCATATGTTTGCTGGCATCAGCATAAGCTTCGTAGACCTCAATCGTGGTAAATTCTGGATTGTGAGTAACATCAATCCCTTCATTACGAAAAAGTCGACCAATTTCATAAACTTTTGGGAAATTACCTATCAGCAATTCTTTCAAGTGTAACTCCGGAGCTACTCTTAAATAAAGATTAATATCAAGAGCCTTATGGTGAGTAATAAATGGCTGGGCGGTAGCTCCACCGGCTAAAGATTGTAAAATTGGAGTTTCTACTTCTAAAAAATTTTTTTTATCTAGATAATTTCTTAATTCTGAAATAAATCTTGAACGAGTTATAAAACGTTTTTTTACCTCCTCTGACATAAGAGTATCTAAATATCTCTTCCTAAACCTTTCTTCAACATCCTGAAGACCATGCCATTTTTCAGGTAAGGGTTTGAGACTTTTAGAAAGCATTTTCCAATTTTTTATTAAAAGTGTTTTCTCTCCTCTTTTGGTTTTGAATAAGAAACCATCAAATTGAATAAAATCTCCAATATCAACTGTTTCATTAAATAAATTAATCAATTCATTTTTCATTTCATCTTTTTTTATTAATCCTTGGAAACAAGCAGTTCCATCATTAAAATTTAAAAAAACAAGACCACCCTGGGGACGAAGGGACATTATCCGACCCACTACCGAAATAGCCGTTTTTCTTTTTGATAATTTAATAAAATCAGAGATAAGTTCCTCTAAACAAAAATCTTTTTTGGAATTAACTGGATAGGGGTTAATCCCTTTTGATTTTAAAAGCTCAAGTTTCTTTAAACGATTTTCTCTTATATCTTCCAATGATGACATATTTTCACTCTATTTTTAAAATTTTATATTTAATAGTCTTTTGGGGACCTTTAACTAAAATAATTTCGTTCGCCTTATTTCCAAACAAGGCTTCTCCTAAGGGAGATTTGTTTGAGATTTTATTTTGTTCTGTGTCTGATTCAGTGGAACCAACAATTTGGTAAGTTAATTCTCCTCCCCCTTCTTTTTTTATTGTAACTTTTGAGCCAATTTCTACTACATCACGATTGGCTTTTTTAGTAATAATAACTGAAGATTTAAGAATATTTTCAATCTCTGAAATTCTTTCTTCTAGTTTAGCTTGGTCTTCGCGAGCTTGTTGATATTCAGCATTTTCAGAAAGATCACCTAGTGATTTAGCAAATTCTAAGCTTTCTATTATTTCTTTTCTTTTGACAGTTTTCAATTCCTCGAGTTCTTTTTCCAGTTTCGTTTTTTTTTCCTTACTTATATATTCAATATCATTAATCATGACAGTATTGTATCATTCTTTCCCTCTATTGCAAGTAAATTATTCTAAGTATTCTGGAGTATTGATAGTCATCCAATTAAGGAGATCTCGCATAACGTGGGAAGCAGTCGTAGAGTAATACTCTGGACCATTTTCCATTAAAACAGTAAAAGAGTATTTTGGGTTATCATCTGGGAAAAAACCAATTACCCAAGAATTAACATATTTTTTAGCTGAACCAAGTTGAGCTGTTCCTGTTTTGGCGGCCACTTTGACTCCACTAATATTTAAACTATTAGCTGTTCCGGTTGTCACTGCCTGACGCATTCCTTCTTTTACTGTTTTAAAATACTCTTCCTTTATATTTAAATTTTCTATTTCTTTGTTTCCCTGACTTTTTCGACTCATAATTAAAAGTTGGGTTGAAGATTCTCTATTTTGTAAAACGGAATCAAGAGCAACATCATTATTCTTCAACAAAAGGTGAGGATAAATTAAAACACCATTGTTTGCCAAAATGGCCGTTGCTCGAGCCATTTGAAGTGGTGTTACTTGAAGACCATATTGTCCAATAGCAGTATGATAAGTGTCTCCCAGTCTCCAGGAATCTCCATTAAAATTTAATTTTTTCCATTCGGGAGTTGGAATAGTTCCAGAAATTTCCCCCGGAAAATCAATCTTGGTCTCTTCTCCAAAACCAAACAATTGTAAATATTTTTCTATATTACTAATTCCTAATCCTTTTTGATTTTCAAAACCACCGCCAATTTCATAAAAATAAACATTAGAAGAAACAGCCAAAGCTTGTTTCATATCAACCCAGCCATGAGCTTTCCAATCTTTAAAAACGGATTCTTGGTCGGGGAAATATGGATTGGGAATAGAAATTGAACCAGTGCTTAATATTTTTTTTGAAGGATTAATTATTTCTTCATTTAAGGCTCCTAAAGCTAAAAAAGGTTTTATAATTGATCCGGGAGTATAAGCCCCAGTTACTCCCCTAAATAAAAAAGGTTTTTTGTCATCTTGTAAATATTGATTAATTTTTTCCTGATCGCTTCCCTTTGATAAAACTTCTGAATCATATTCCGGGAAACTAACTAAAGCAATAAGTTCTCCATTATTGATATCCATAATAATACCAGCCCCCCCCGTAAAAGAATAATCTTCAGAAAAGTTAGCGATAAGTTCAAAAAGTTTTTCTTGTATTTGGGAATCAATTGTTAAAAAAATATTATTACCATGAATTGGAGGATTGATGATACTTTCTGATTGAGTTTCTCCCAAAACATTTGTTTCTAATATTTTTGATCCATTTGTTCCTTTTAAAATTTCATTATAATAATTTTCAAGACCACTTTTCCCGATAATATCCTCTTGCCAATAAAAACCAGCTTTATCTTTGGTAGGATAACTTACATATCCTAATAAATTTGAAAAACCAACTAAATTAGTATAAAAACGACCCGGAAACAATTGGCTTCTTTGACTAAGATCATTCCAAACTAATTCTGTTTGATAACGATCGTAAATAACTCCCCTGTCGGAAAAAATAGGGGTGATGCTTAAGCTATTATTTTCTCCAAGATTGAAATAAGCTTCTCCTTTTATAATTTGAAGAAAACTTAATCGGCCCAAAATAATAATTCCAATTAAAATAAAAAACAAACCCAAAGAAAGAATAGTAATTTTAGGAATTGGTCTTTCTATCCTTCCTTCAAATTGCTGAGTATCAAATTTAGGAAGGTTTTTAGAGTCAAGAAAAATTTCATCTGGCTCAACCTCGCTTCTCCAAGTGGTCGATATTCTCTTTTTATTTTTTCTAAACATAGAATCTAAGTTTTTTCTTTAAAAATTCTATTAGGATGAGAATGATAATTCCTATAAAAAGAGTAATGATGGGAATCTCAAAGAACTTAGTTAAATTTATTCCATACAATAAATCAATTAAAAGAAAGGAAGGAATAATTTCGTAAAACCTTTTGAAATAAAAAGATAAAATAAAAGCAAAAATTATTACCAACCAAAAAGGAGCCAAGAAAATGCTCAAAAAGAGCAATAAATCCAATAAAATTCGTTTTATCATATTGCTTATTATATTACTCTTATCTTCTAAAACAAAATAAGATCCTCGATTGACTTTTTAGATTTAAATTGTTATTTTTAAATCAGTTTTGGGACATTAATAATTTTAAAATAAAAACATGAGACAATTAAAAATTACCAAAAGTATTACTAACAGAGAAAATCTTTCCCTAGAAAAATATTTACAGGAAATTGGTCGAGTAACTTTACTAACCCCCGAAGAAGAAGTGTGGTTAGCTAAAAAAATAAAAGAAGGAGATATTGAAGCTTTACAAAAATTAACAGCGGCCAATTTAAGATTTGTTGTTTCCGTGGCTAAGCAGTATCAAAATCAAGGATTTTCCTTAAGTGATTTAATTAATGAAGGAAATCTCGGATTAATAAAGGCGGCTCAAAAATTTGATGAGACACGGGGTTTTAAATTTATTTCTTACGCTGTTTGGTGGATCCGCCAAACAATTTTACAAGCTTTAGCTGAACAGTCAAGAATTGTTCGACTCCCTTTAAATAAGGTTGATTCTTTAAATAAAATAAACAAGATTTTTATCCGTTTAGAACAAGAGTTTGAAAGAGAACCTTCTCCTGAAGAAATAGCTATTGAGCTTGATCTCTCGTCAACAGAAGTCAGTGAAACCTTAGAAGTAGCTAAAAAATATATATCATTTGATGCCCCTTTGGAAGAAGGAGGAGAGGATTCTCTTTTAGAAATAACAGATGGTGGCGAAAAGACACCAGACACAGAGGTAATGTACAACCAATCCTTAAGTAAAGAAATCGAAATAATTCTTGAAACTTTAAGTCCTCGACAAAAAGAGATTCTCACTCTTTATTTCGGTTTATTGGGAAAACAAAAAATGTCCCTTGAGGACATTGGGGAGAAAACTGGCTTAACCCGCGAAAGAGTTAGGCAGATTAAAGACAAAATAATTATAAAACTAAGAGCAGGTTCTTCAGCAAAAATGTTAAAACAATTTCTTGGTTAGTCATAATAAAATCCGCTTAAAAGCGGGTTTTTTCTTTAAAATATTTTTTTCCAAATAAAACGAAATAGTATCAGAATAATAAAGATAGAAAGCCCGTAGAATAAAAGTTTGTATTTAAAGAAAAAATTAACAATTTTTTTATTTTCAAATTTTTTTTCTTGGTTTTCTCTAAAATCATCAATTTTTCCAATTACTAATTTTATAGGACTAAGAACTTCTGGGGTTTTTTCTTTAATAAAATTTTCTATTTTCTTTATTGATATTTCAACAGTTGAATTATTATTAGTTTCTTTTTCAATGTCCTTGTTTTCAGCCTCAAAAGTTGAAACTCCAACCTCTTTAACTTCTAGGGTTTCTGTTATTTTTTTAGGAATAAAAAATTTATCTTTTATTGTCTCATTATTTTTTATCACCAAGGATTCTGTTTTTCCTCCCCCAATAACAATAGCTGGGTCAACGAGGCGAGCCAAGATCAAATGATCTCCAACAGAAACTTCCCAATCAATTGAAACATCTTTTACTTCTTTGGTTACTACCGAAAAATCTTGTTCTCCTAAAATTGTATTATCATCATAAAATTCAATTGTCCCGATTAATGTTTTTTCTCCTCCATTAAAAATTAAAGTATAAATTTTAATTATATCTCCCTCTTCAAAAGAACCTTCCGAGTACCAAATATTATTAGGAATAAAACCCACATTAGGTTTTATCCCCTCAGCTCGAGAAAGAGAAAAAAGAGTTAGGAAAATAAAAATTATATTAACTAGTCTTATTAACATAATTTTAAGTATAAAGGATTAGAGAGAGACTATCAAGAAACTCAAAAAGAAAATGAAAAAGCCGTCCGAAGACGACTTTTTCATGCCTACTTCAATACCCGAAAGTATTAAAGCAGACATTTGGTAGTATACCCCCTAACATAATCTAGTCAATATTATTTAACCAAAACTGGGGAAAACTAAAAAAGCAAATTTAAGCCTTAATTTTTATAGATTTTTTTTATTTACAATATTAAAAAAATATTGTCTTACTTTAAATATTTTTTTTCTTTCAATTTATCTGGCAAAAAATCATCCTTGGTATATTTCTTGTAATCCTGACCATATCCTATTTCCTTCATTAATTTGGTTTCCGGATTTCTTAATTTCATTGGAATTGGTAAATTACCATAATTTCTGACATCTTCCATTACTTTACGATAGGCATCATGAGTTTGGCGATCTTTTTTGCAATTTGATAAATAAACAACTCCATGAGCTAAGTTAAGTTCACATTCTGGGAGCCCAATAATTTCTACCGCCCTAAAGACACTATTAGCTACCACTAAGGCAGTTGGTTGAACTAATCCAATATCTTCGCTGGCAAAAATAACCATCCGACGAGCAATAAACTTTGGGTCTTCTCCCGCGTCTATCATCCGAGCTAAATAATAAAGAGCCGCGTCAGGTTGGCTAGCCCGCATGCTTTTTATAAAAGCGCTGATGATATTATAATGTTCCTCTCCTTTTTTATCGTATCTTAAAAATTTTGATTGGAGAGTATTTTTAAGATTATCTAAAGTAATTTTGTTATAAAGATTATAAGTATTTTCTAACATTGTAATTGCTTGGCGAGCATCACCATTAGCCATGGCTACTAACCAATCATTGGCTGTTTTATTTATTTTAAAATTAGTTCTTTTAATAATCTGAGACATTTCCTTTTCTGATAATTCGTTTAAGACAAAAACCCGGCATCGGGAAAGTAATGGAGAAATAATTTCAAAACTGGGGTTTTCGGTAGTGGCTCCAATTAAGGTTATTTCTCCTCTTTCTACAAAAGGTAAAAGAAAATCTTGTTGGACCTTGTTAAAACGATGAATTTCATCTAGGAAGAGGACTTTGGACTGATTATTATAGGTTTCAGAGGCAAGAATCTTGCGAATATCGGCTTTCCCAGCCGAAACGGCCGATAGCTCATATATTTCAGCTTTTAGGCTATCTGCATAAATTTTAGCTAAAGTTGTTTTTCCAGAGCCCGGAGGTCCCCATAAAATAAAGGAAAAAAGGTGTTTGTTTTTAATAGCCGTTAAAATAGGTTTGTTTTCACCTACTAAATGTTCTTGACCAACAAAATCCTTTATATTTTTTGGTCTTATCTTGGAAGCTAATGGTTCTTTGTTCATATTTTTATTATATAACTCTAATTTTTTACTTCCAACTATCTATTTAGGGGAATACTAGTTTATTGTCAGCTTTTTTATTTTTCCTCTCATTGTTGACTAAATTTCGCGCGATGCTAGGATAAAATAGAGGTTTAAATATTGTTCACTAAAAAATAAAAGGAGGTAAAAAATGCGTCAATTAAAAATTACCAGGAGTATTACCAACCAGGAAAATGAATCCTTAGAAAAATATTTGCAGGAAATTGGAGGTATAGATTTATTAGATCCTAACGAGGAAGCGGATCTCGCAAAAAAAATTAAACAAGACAACAACGACGAGGAGGCACAGGAGGCTTTTGAAAAATTAACTAAAGCCAATCTCCGTTTTGTTATTTCCGTCGCCAAGCAATATCAAAATAATGGATTATCCTTAAGTGATTTGATTAATGAAGGAAACATTGGATTAATGAAGGCGGCTAAAAGATTTGACGAAACAAGAGGGTTTAAGTTTATTTCTTACGCTGTTTGGTGGATCCGCCAGTCTATTTTAGTGGCACTCGTCGAACAACCAAGAATTGTTCGGCTTCCCTTAAATAAAGTGAATCTCATTAATGATGTCGAAAAAATCTTTACTCGTTTAGAGCAAGAATTCGAGAGAAAACCTTCTTCTGAAGAGATGGCGGAAGTATTAGAAGTATCTCTTGAGGAAATTGAGATGGCTCTGAGAATAAGAGCAAGGAATATTTCTATTGATGCCCCTTTTAATGATTCTTTTTTGAATCCTTTTTGGGGATCAGTGGGAGAAGGGGCATCAGAAGATTTTTCGCTCTTAAATATATTATCTAACGATGAAGAACCTCTTGATAAAACAATGATTAAAAATGAATTAAAAGAGGAAATTAAAAAAATCCTTAAGATTTTAAATAAGCAACAGAAAGAAGTTGTTGTTAAGTATTTTGGTCTAAATAGCAGTTTTTCACAAACACCTGGAAGTATTAGTGATGACTTAGACCTTACCCCAGAAAGAGTTAGACAAATAATAGAAAAAGCTATTAAAAGATTAAAAAAAGAGTTAAAACCATTGGGATCACATCTAAGATCATATCTCGGTTAAATAAAACCTGCTTTAATTAGTGGGTTTTTTGTTGCTTTTTTAATAACTGTCCCCTCAAAACAAAATTTGAAAGGAGGCAACTAGAATAACAAGAGAGTGGTATGAGGCTCAAAAAAACTTAAGGGAGTATATAAACATCTTTGGGAATTATGACGACAATCTTAATTATAGTATTCCTATTTATTTTAATGATTGGGGATGTTGTTGACTCCAAGCAAAAATGGCGACGGCGGTTGAGGCAGCGACATTAAGCGACTCACATTTGGGATTAATAGGGATAGAAATAAGGGTATCACATAATTCTAATGTCTTCTGCCTAATTCCCTTTGCTTCATTCCCTAAAATAAAAACAGTCGGCTGATCAAAAGATTCATCAGTAATATTTTGATCTGCCTTCTCATCAAGCCCATAAATCCAAAATCCTTTATCTTTTAGATCGCGGACAATCTGATTTACATTACCAACTTCAACAAGTGGTATTTGAAAAGCCATTCCGACAGAAACTTTAATTACCGTGCTGGTAATAGGAGCTTGATTATGTTTAGGAATTAAAATAGCTGAGGCGCCAAAAGCAACCGCTGAACGAATAATCGCTCCGACATTGTGGGGATCTTGAATTTCTCCGAGGATAAGAATTAAGGTGTCATTATTAATTTTAAAATCTTTAATAAATTCTTGATATGGTCTTATTAACTTGTCAAGAGATATTTTTCCAATAATTCCTTGGTGGGCAACCGAATCGTTAATTCCTCTCTTGTCTTTTTTTTCCTTTCCCAAATCGGAAAAAGTAATCCCCGCTTTTTTTATCATCTGCAAAAGCTCTTTATCATTTTGTTGTTCTTTTGTTAAATAAACTCTCGTCAAAACTTGAGGAGTATTTTTTAAAGCTTCTATAACTGTATGTTTCCCAGAAATATATATCTTATTTTGTTTTTTCATATTTTTTAGATTAAAAATTTTTTCTTGCCGGAAATAATTTTCTAAAAATATTCTTGCTAAACTTTTTTATGAACTATTGCCATGAGTTATTCTTTTGCCCACTTAACAATTTCTTCAATATCCGTGGGGTCTTTTGGATAAAATATTTTCATTCCTTTTTCTCGCGACCACTCAACTTCTCTTTTTGCTCCCCACGATTTTTCCCAATTCGGCATGGCTAAAACGGCATCAGCCACACGCATAAGAAATTGAAAATCTAAATCGTAGTAAAACTTTTCAGGCGGAGTCGCGCCTTTCTTGCTACTAAAATGTTCGGTGTGATTATGGGCGCAGAAAAAGCCGACTTCCCTATTGGCAAGCGCGATCTGATATTTTTCCGCTTCGCGGATATTACGCTCAATAGATTCAAATGTTCCATCTCCCGTATAGGGTCCTGCAATAAATACTATTTTCATATTATTTTTTGTTATGATATTTTAATATCTTATCATCTTTAACCAAATACCAGAACTTTGTCTGAATTTTCAATCATTTTGAGTAAATCAGACATTGTGGAAGCTGGGCAAATACTGCTTCCTTCTTTTCCTCGCATCTTGAGACAAGTTCCACAGGCATAAATTTCACCTTTTAATTCTTTAAACTCAGATACTTTTACAGAAATATCAAAATCTTTAGTGTCAGGAATAGTATCTAATTCTGATCCTTCATTCATTAAAAAAATTTCTACCTGATTACCAGCTTTAAGTGTTGTAACACCGAGACGGAATGTATTCCATACGTGTTCGGGTTTATTTGATTGCAAAATAATACCGAGTTTCATAAAGTTTATTCTAACATAAAAATATTAGTCTGTACTGAGCTTGCCGAAGTGCTGCGAATTTCAAAAACCCTTGGCGAATTCTCTCGGAAACCCCTGTCGCGTCGCTTTGCGACGCTCCGCATTTTGGCGAAAAAACGAATTCTACTTTGTGGCTGCGGGACAGGGACTCGAACCCCGATTTCTAGGACCAAAACCTAGCGTCCTACCATTAGACGATCCCGCAATGAACATTCTTAATCTATCATAAAAAACACACTTTTTCCAGAATATTAGTTAATTTTATTACTAATTAAAAATAAAAAATATTTTCATGTTTTGGCCTTATGTGATACTTTAGAAGTATTATGTATGATGTAATTGTAATAGGCGGAGGACCTTCTGGAATGATGGCCGCCGGCAGAGCCGGCGAGCTTGGAGCAAAAGTCCTCATCTTAGAAAAAAATAAAGAACTTGGGAAAAAACTAAAAATTACTGGCGGAGGAAGATGTAATATTACTAAGGCCGAATTTAAGATACGAAAGTTCTTGGATAATTTTTCTCAAGCTAGTAAGTTTTTGCATTCTCCTTTTTCTCAATTTTCTGCCAAGGATACTTTTACCTTCTTTGAAGAAAAATTAAAACTTCCTTTGGTGATAGAAGCGAAAAATCGCGCCTTTCCCAAAAGCCAGAAAGCAACGGATGTTTGTCATGTTTTGGAAAAATATTTACAAAAATATAAGGTTGAGATTCAACTTGGAATAACTGTCACTGAAATAAGAAAAAATGAAAACAGAATTCATAAAATCAAAACTGACAAGGGAGATTTTGAAGCTAAGTTTTATATTTTGGCCACTGGCGGTCTTAGCGCCCCAGAAACAGGATCTACCGGGGATGGTTTAAGATTTTTAAATAAACTTGAACATAAAATAAAAAAGATAAAACCCAATGTTGTTCCTTTAACAACGAAAGAAAAATGGGTCCAAGGATTATCCGGGACAACTTGGTCTTTTCTGAAACTGTCATTTAAACAAAACAACAAAACAAAAATAAAAAAATTAGGGAAGATATTGTTTACTCACTTTGGCATCTCTGGACCGCTTGTCTTAAACAGTTCTTATGAAGTTCAAGAACTTTTAGAAGGAGGACCTGTTTCTGCGTCTTTAGATCTTTTTCCCGAAACAGATGTTAGTGATTTAGATAGAAGAATCTGGAGACTCTTTGAATTAAATAAAAATAAAATGGTAAAAAATATCTTACCAGAACTTCTTAATAAAAAATTATCTGAAACAATTCTCGCTTTTCCTAATCTTAATTTTGGCAACCAGGCCGTAAATTCTATCACCAAAGAAGAACGAAGAAAAATAACCAACGTCCTAAAAAATCTTGAATTTGAAATCAGCGGAACCCTTGGTTATAAAAAGTCTGTTGTGACTGCTGGCGGGATAGACTTAAAAGAAATTAATTTTAAAACTATGCAATCTATTAAATATAACAATTTGTATATTCTTGGAGATTTACTCAACATAAATAGACCTTCTGGGGGCTATTCTTTGCAACTATGTTGGACTACCGGCTGGGTCGCTGGCAGTCATGTTGCCAGTCAATTATAATTATTTAATTTATAAAAAAAATCCCGCAAAGCGGGATTTTTAGCAAAATGCTAATATTTTTATTTAGAAAGAAAATCATTTCCTTTTGCCTTGTCTTCACTCTTTTCCCAGTCATCATGGGCTAAGGCGATACAGAGATCAGCCACCATTCCAGAAATCATTTTGTCAAAATAAGGCTGAAGACCCGAACAAGCAACAACAATTCCTTCCCTGTCTACTCCGCCATAATAAGGAGTATCGTCGGGAAAAAGCAAATGAACAGGAGTCGTTAAATGCCCATTATTTCTTTGATGCCAAAGTTGAAGGGCTTTGCATTGAGCAATTTCATCAAATCGATGTCGCCATTCTTTTTTTTTACCAAAACTTTCTTCACAAAGAACAATAGGTTCAAGATAATAGTCAGGATACTGGCGGTTATCATCAACTAAAGAAGGCACCATCACAATAATATGCATATCTCCTCTCCAAATTATAAGAAACTGTGAAGAATTTTTCAAAAAAAATTCTTTTACCATCATGATCGCTTTTTTAGCAATTTTTTCAGTTAAAAACTTAGGTTTTAACATAACTTTCTTTTTTGTTAAATAATCATTTTTTTTATTTTATCATGTTGTATTTTTATTGTCAACTGTCTCAAAAGATCGCTTAATTAAACTGAAACAGTTTTTATTTTAGATTAATTATTTTGTTTTTATATTTTCTTTAAGCGGAGAGAATTTAAGACGACACTTAGGCTACTGAAAGCCATGGCCATAGCGGCAAAAATGGGATTTAATAAAATTCCAAAAAAGGGAAATAAAACCCCGGCCGCAATCGGAATAAAAGCTGAATTATAGAAAAAAGCCCAGAAAAGATTTTGTTTGATAATTCTCATTGTTTTTCGAGAAATTTCTATTGTCTCTGGAATAAGCATCAAATCTCCTCTCATTAAAGTGATATTAGCAGATTCCATGGCAATATCAGTTCCTTCTCCCATGGCTATCCCGATATCAGCTTGAGCAAGAGCGGGAGCGTCATTAATGCCATCTCCAATCATGGCGACAACCTTACCTTGTTTTTGCAATTCTTGAACTTTCTCTGATTTCTGATTAGGCAAAACTTCACTCATGACCTTATCTATTCCTGCTTGTTTGGCAATCGCTTCAGCTGTCTTTTTGTTGTCTCCCGTGAGCATCCAAACATCTATTTTTGCTTCTTTTAATTTTTTAATAGCTTCAACCGATTCTTTTTTTAAAACATCAGCCACCGCTATCAGACCCAAAACCTCTTCGCTTGACGATAAAACCATGACTGTTTTTCCCTCAATTTCTAAACTTTCTTTTCTCTTTCCAACCTTCGCCTCTAGAGAAGTCGCTATCTTCCCTAAAAAATATTTCTTTCCTTCAATTTCTCCTGTCACTCCCCTTCCCGGACTAGCTTGAAAATTATGAACTTTTAAAAAATCTATCTTTTCTTCTTTCGCTTTTTTGATAACGGCTTTAGCTAAAGAGTGCTCTGACCTTTGCTCTAAAGAAGCTGAGAATCTAAGAATTTCTTTTTCATCTTTATTGTTAAAAGCAATAATATCGGTTAGTTGTGGTTTTCCTTCTGTTAGAGTTCCGGTTTTGTCTAAGATAACTGTATTGATCTTATTAGCGATCTCAAGAGAAGTGGCGTCTTTGATTAAAATTCCCTTCTTAGCGGAACTTCCCGAAGAAACCATAATGGCCATGGGGGTAGCCAGACCCAAAGCGCAAGGGCAAGCAATAATTAGAACGGCCACAAAATTAATCAGGGCAAAGGCAAAACTTCCGCCCGAGACGGGTCCGCCTAGGGCGGAAAAACTTGGTCCGAAAATAATCCAGACAATAAAAGTTAAAATAGCCACAATTATCACCGTCGGCACAAAATAAGAAGAGATCAGATCGGCCATTCGTTGAATAGGCGCTTTTGATCCTTGAGCTTCTTCCACCATTTTAATTATCTGAGAAAGAACTGTGTCTTTCCCAATTTTAGTGGCCTTAAAGGTGAAAGTTCCAAATTTATTGATAGTACTCCCGATAACAGTATCTCCTTTTTTCTTGGAAACTGGCATTGATTCTCCAGTAATCATTGATTCGTCAATTTCTGATTCTCCTTCAATAATTTCTCCATCAACCGGAATTTTTTCTCCCGGACGAGCCACTATTAAATCACCAACATCAACTTCAGAAATTGATATTTCAATTTCTTCCCCATCTTTTATTATTCTGGCAATTTTTGGCTGAAGTCCTATCAGTTTTTTTATTGCTTCCGAAGCTCTTCCTTTCATTAAGATCTCAAAATATTTTCCCAAAAGAATAAGAACAATAATAATGGCCGAGGTATCAAAATAGATGGCAGGAATTACTCCTCCCTTAATAAAGAAACTTGGGAAAATAGTAACGACGACACTATAAAAATAAGCGGCTAGTGTGCCAACAGCAATCAAGGTATTCATATCGGCCGTTCGATATTTTATGAGAAGTTTAAGCCCTGCATAAAATTGCCAGCCAACCCAAAACTGAACGGGGGTCGTTAAAATTAGTAATATCCAATTATTATTTAGAAATTCTGGAACAAACGAAAACCATTCCGGGAAACTTCCCAAAAATATAATGACTGCTAGAATTCCGCCAATAATTAATTTTGTTTTGAACGTTTTTACCTGCTCCTGGCGACTAGTCTGATTAAGGTGGCTAGTATGCTCTTCGGTATTTTCAACCGTTAAAGTTTTTTCTAATTTATAACCAACAGATTCAACCGCCTTAAGAAAACTAGACTCCAGAACAATTTTTTCTTCAAATTCCACTAAAACTGACTCTGAAGCAAAATTGACTGAAGCTGATTGGACACCGGTTATTTCAGAAAGCGCTCTTTCAATTTTACCGGCGCAACTAGCGCAATGCATTCCATAAATTTTATATGTTCCCTTTTTCATTTTTTGTTAGACTCCACAACTTCCCCCGCCGCCACTAGATTGAGGAGGAGTGACTTCATTAAGAATTTGCTGATAACCAGAAGCGCTAGAGTAAGATGATCCTAAAATCTCTTTTGGACTTATTTCATCCCATTCAACTCCTCTGATTTGAAAATATTTGGCAATAGTTAGATAAGTATCCGGAAACCAATATGAATTTACTTGAAGGGCCACGGTATACATTTCTTCTTCACTGGCTCCCTGAGAAGCCAATAATTCTAAGAGACCCAACATCGCCATTCCATGATTACAATCTGGAAAATAAACTGGATTATTACAGCAAGGACGATAAATATTTTGAGATACTTCTTCAACTAATTTTTGCTGTTGATCGGTTAGAATAACAAAAGCATGTTTGCTATAATGATCAGCGATTAAATCAGCTGATAGTGTCCAACCACCAGTAGAAGCCGCTTGTCCACTTGCTCCAAATTCAGCCATTGGTCCTTCGGTCAAAATTTGATTTTCGTTAGCCAAACCAAAAGCCCAAAATAAATTAAGTAGCAAACCGGCATTTTGCTGGTTAATTGTAATTTTCCCATTATTAGTTCCAAAAAGAAGTTTTTTCTCTTCTTCGTTTAACCCTCCTCGTTGATTATACAAAGATTCAAATTTTTCCTGATTAATTACTCCGACTTCAATCATTTGTTTTCCTAAGTCTTCCCATTTTATTGGCAAGACTACTTGATCCATTAATACTTGATCTTCTAAAACTAAACTGTTTTGTTCTTTTTTTGTCTTTGGTTGTTTTTCTATACTAGAATTAGATTTGACTATTATCCCCAAATCATTTCCAAATAATAAAATAAAAACAATAACCATGACGAGAAAAAACGATATTTGTTTCCAATTGATTTCTGTTTGAATTGATTCTTTCATAAATTTAGTTATAAGAATTCTTTCTCATTTTATAAAACAAGAAAACGAACCCTCCAATAATAATTATACCCCAGATAACATCTGGAACAACTGATAATGTGTCAAAGACCCTTTGAGACCATCCATTTAATGTATTTCCTATTTTAGTTTGCATCATAGGAGACCAAAAAGCATTGTTAGAAAACCCTAAAAACATCATCGTTCCTCCAATCAATAAGAAAACAAGGCCAGCCAAAAGATTGGTAGAATGAACAAAAAATCTTTTTACTCCTATTTTAATTTCTAATAATTTACCACGAATTATTTTAGAATTTTCAATTTTATATTTATCGTAGAAATAAGCTGCCAAAAATAACGGAAAAACCATCCCAAAAACATAGGCGAAAGTAACAATCACCGCTTTCCAAAAAGCGCCTGAAATAACTGCCAAAGTCATGGCTCCGGCCAAAACGGGGGCACAGCAAGAAGTAGCCGCCCCAGATAACATTCCAAGGAAAAATACTGATTTAGAATTTGTTTCTCCTGATTTAATTTTTAATTTCTTCGGCATCGGGATAGATAAACCTTTTCCAAAAACTGCCAATAATGCCAAAATAACCATAAATAAACCACCAAAAATATACAATTCTTTGTGAAAATCTCTAAAAATTTGAGCTAAACCAGCCGCTCCTAATCCAATGGGAATAAGAATAATGGCAATTCCCGAAAAAAACACAAACGTCATTTTTAGCATATGTTTTTTGTTTTTAAAAGCCGAGGCTAAATAAGCTGGCAGAAGGACTGTTAAACAACAAGGAGCAAACAAAGCAACCATCCCTGCCAAAAAAGCTGCCATGATTGACGCTCCAAAAATTAGATCCATATTATTATCTAATCACCATTGCTCGAAATGAGAGTTCGAGTTTTGGTGATTTAGCTGAATTAGTTTCAAGATAAACGGATCGATCTATTAGTCCAACCCCTGAAGGCCCATGGGCCGCTGGATCAAAAACGGCCTCGATAGTAATAAATTCTCCCGCCCCAACCTCAATTTTTATTGTTGAAGATTGGCCGTGTCCTTGCATACCGAAAGTACCAAGTTTTTTCCCCAACATATCTATCACGGTAGCATTGGTACACATACAACTAGTATAAATTTTTTCAATTACTATTGGTTCTGTTCCCTGATTATCTATTTTAAATTGATGAGAGACATTGCCGTCTTTCATTAAAATTGTCTTAAAATCAAAACTATCTTCTGGGGCGGTGAGAGTGCTAGCTGAATAAGTTGTTGATTTAATTTGATTGTCGTTCTTGTTATTTCTGTCGCTGTTCAAAAGAAAAATAATTCCTCCAAGAATAACCATCACTCCTATAATTTTAATAATATTTGTTTTCATAATGTTTTTTGCAAATTAAAACACCCGTTCTTTTAAAACAGGTGTCAAAAATTAATAACTAATTAACTAATTTAAATTAGTTAACTTCAGACACCTAAAATAATACCCGGGGATTTATTTTGTTATGAAGTGATAACCACTTAATAAATTTATTATTAGGACTAAAATTTAATCTTCTGATAAAAAGATAAACCCAGCTCAATGGCGGTTTAATCTTACTTAATTGACCTGTTTTTAAAAAGAGAAAGGCAACAGATAAAAATATGGAAAAAAACAAAATCAATCCTATATCGGAATTAAAAGTTGCCTGAGTAAAACTCTGCAACCCAGAAAGATGATGATTGGCTAAAGCCAGAAGATCATTAAGAGGAGGACAACTAAGACCAAATATTTTTGAAATGGGACAAGCTTGATGCCCCATCGATCCAAGAGTTAAAAAACCAATACTAATAACAATAAAAACTATTATCATCAGGATTGAAATTGTTTGTAGTTTCATATTCTTATTATAGTGATATCTATAAATAATACAATCCTAAGAATCATCTTTATTAAGGATTTTGACTAAAGCTAACTCTAGGGGAAGTTCAGGAATAAAGGCCTGATAGAGATTTTGATAAGCTTCTAATAAAACTAATAAGGTTTTGGAATTAATTTTATCACTTTTCCCTTTTAAGATATTTTTTATAAATTCAATATCCTCTTGGGAAAGTTTTTTTTCTAATTCTTTTCTAGTTTCTGGCGAAAAACGAAGAAGTAAAGCTAGTCGCATTTTATGAAGAATAAGCTTTAAATAAAGTTTCATATCAATATTTTGCTCTCCGGCTTGTTTAACGGCAGAAAAACCTTTTTCCAGATCGTTGTTAATAATTGATTCAATAAATTGGTTAACTAAACCCGTCGAAGGGGCTCCTGTCACTTGAGTTACTTCTTCGGAGCTAATTTTATTATCTTTTGAAAAACTAATAACCTTTTGGAGAATTCCTAAAGCATCTCTAAAAGAACCGTCTCCTAAAATTGCAATTAATTCAGCGCTTCCAGAATCTAATTTGAATTTTTCTTTTTTAACAATTTCTAAAATAAAAGATTTTAAAGAATTATCGCTTGGTTTTTTAAAAACAAAAGTCTGACAACGAGAAATAATTGTTTCTGGCACTTTTTGAAGTTCAGTAGTCGCTAAAATAAAAATTACATGATTGGGGGGTTCCTCTAATGTTTTTAATAAAGCGTTAAAAGCTTCGCGAGTCAACATATGAACTTCATCCACAATATAAATTTTATATTTTGAATCAAAAGGAAGAGTACGAACGGCTTCTCTCAATTCTCTAATATCATCAATTCCTCGATTAGAAGCAGCGTCAATTTCATGAACATCATTAACAGAACAACCAAGGTCATTGGCCATAATCCGAGCCACAGAAGTTTTTCCCGTTCCACGGGACCCGGAAAACAAATAAGCATGGGCAACATTTCCCATCTTTAAAGCTCCTTCTAAAACTTTAATAATATGGTCCTGTCCCAAAACCTCCTTAAATTTACTAGGACGATATTTGCGATAAAGCACTATTTCTGACATAACAAAAATATTATAGCACAAAGACCCACTTTCACAGACTTTTATTTATAGATTTTACTATCTCTTCCACTTGTTGGACATTTTGAGCTTCCATTAATTTCGTTCTTAATTTCTTGGCTCCCTTAAAACCAACTACGTAGGCGCTGAAGTGTTTTTTCATAACAGCAAAATTTTTAACTTGACCGAGAAGTTTTTCAAAAAGTCTAGTATGCTCTATCATTATTTCTAATCTTTCTTTAATAGATAATTCCTTCTCGGCAAATAAAGTTGGGTTACCAAAAATAGCTCTTCCAATCATTACGCCGTCGCAACCTGTTTCTTTAGCTTTTTTTCTAGCATCAGCTAAATTTCTGACGTCTCCATTTCCTATCACTAACGTTTTTTTACCACTGGCTCTAACAATTTCCACTGTTCGTTTTATTAAATCCCAATTAGCTGGAACATTAGACATTTCTTTCCGTGTCCGAGCATGCATAATAATAACCGCGATATCTTCTTCAAGAAGCGTTGGTATCCAGGTTTCAATTTCATTTTTGTTATAACCTAATCTAGTTTTAACGGAAATTGGTAAGCCCCTGGCTCCTTTTTTAGCTGATCTAATAATTTCCCGAGCTTGTTCAGGATTCTTCAGATGAGCCGCTCCGGTTCCCTGTTTTTCAATTGTCCGATCGGGGCAACCCATATTAAGATCCAATCCATCAAAACCAAGTTTTTTTATTAGCTTAGCGGACTGATACATCTTATCCAGATTAGCGCTAAATAACTGAGCCACAATTGGTCTTTCTTTTTCAGTATATTGAAGATCAATTAAAAGACTTTCTTTTCCAACAGAGGCCAACCCGTCGGCTGAAACAAACTCCGTCCACATGACATCCGGACGGCCATATTTTGCGATCAAAGTCCGAAAAGCAATATTTGTCACCTGCGCCATTGGGGCTAAGCAAAAAAATGGTCTTGGTAATTTTTCCCAAAATCCTAAATTACTCATTTTATTTAAATTTGAATGGCACCTTGCCATCATATCGAAGATCAATATATAAAAGGGATGACAATTTTTCTTGAAAATTTAAGGATAAGGGATCAGTCCTGAGAACCATTTCTAATTTTTTGTAAATCTCTTCAAAATCATCTTCCGTTTTAAAAATAATTTTTGGAGCTTCCCACCTATTAAAAGAAGTATTATTAAACAAAAATTCATAATCCCCGTCCCCTCTAATAAAAAACAAATGGGGATTAATGCTTAATTTTAAAAGATTATTTTTAAAAAACATTAGTCTCTTAAATTTTTCTGATTCTATAATATTTTTACCAACCGGATTATCTCCCAAATAACTATAAAATCTAAAGAAGATATCTCCAGAAAAATATGGGGCTTCAGAAAAAATGTATCCATCCTTAGCGACAAAATAACATTCATCAGTTTCTCTCTCATCAAAATAATTACACCAGAGATATTCTCCCTCTCTCTCTTCTATTGAAAGAGTGATTAATTGAGATTCTCCTTGTTCAATTTTGATATTAGAAATCCTTTTAAAACTATCTAGAACCGAGGCTTTAATTTCAGACCTTGGATAAATCAAAATATTTTTTTTACTGAATAAAAATAAATAGTTCCCAGAAATTTTTGAATTAACAACCTTTAAAATATCTTCTGATTTAGTGATATTATTTCCATTTATTTCAAAATCCTTTATTAATAATCCCTTACTTCTGGATATCAAAGACAAAGATATCAAAAGAACCAGACATAACAAAAAAACAATGGTAATTTTTTTACGCAAAAGTTTTCTTCTCTTGTCTTTAAGCCGAGAAGGTTTAGTTGAAATAGAATTAATCATCATAATTTTTTAATGAAATCTTTTCCTAAATATTTCCTTAAAACTTTTGGGATCATAATACTTCCATCCGCTTGTTGATTATTTTCAATTAAGGAAACAAGAATTCTGGGAGTCGGGATGGCGGTGGCATTAAGTGAGTGAGTGTGATATATTTTTCCGTTTTCTTCTTTGTAACGAATACCGAGGCGTCTAGTCTGAAAATCATGAAAATAAGAAGCGGAACCAATTTCTCTGTATTTTTTTTCTTTTGGCACCCAAAGTTCAACATCATATTTCTTGACTTGAGCAAGACCCAAATCACCACCGCAATTTATCACGGTTCTGTATGGAATATTAAGTGATTCTATGAATTCTTCTATGTTTCTGTTCATCTCCTCGTGAAATCTAACGGAAGTTTCGTGATTAGCTTCACATAAAATAATTTGTTCTAATTTATAGAACTCATGCACCCGAATTAATCCGTTAACATCTTTTCCATGACTACCAGCCTCTCTTCTAAAACACGGGGAAAATCCTAAATATTTTTTTGGTAAAGACTTTTTGTCAAAAATTTCTCCCGAATGCATACTCATAATCGGAACTTCTGATGTCCCAGCTAAAAAATCACCATCTTGAGTTTTATAAAGATCCTCTTCTCCTTCAGGTAAATAACCTGTTCCTAAAAATCCTTCTCTTCTGACGATTACTGGGGGAATAATCAGGGAAAAACCTTTGGTTTGAAAAAAATCTAGAGCATAATTCCAAATTGCAAAAGAAAGCCGAACTCCATCTTCTATTAAGAGATAACCGCGAAATCCATGTACTTTTGTTCCTCTTTCAAAATCAGCTAAATTAAGATCTTGCATTAAAGTAATATGGTCTTTTGGTTCAAAATCAAATCGTGGTTTTTCTCCCCAAATCTTAATTTCTTGGTTATCTTCATCGGTTTGTCCTTCGGGAACTGTCATATCAGGAACATTAGGCACTTGGAGCATTAAAATTTGCCATTCTTTCATTATTTTTTTGAGTTCGTCTTCTTTATCTTTCAAATGATCTTTAGCTCCTCTCATTTCTATAATTAATTGTTCTCGTGTTTTTGGATCATTAGTTCTAGAAATTTCCTCATTAACTTTATTGTGTTCTGCCCGATGTGACTCAACTAAAGAAAGCAGTTGGATTCTTCTTTCTTCAACTTCAAGAAGCTTCTTGACATCAAAATTGAGATGCTTTTTTCGAGTAGCTTCTTTTATAAAATCTGGATTTTCTTTTATAAACTTTATATCTAACATGGTAAGTATTATGTATAATATATCATGTATTATGAAAATTAGAAAATTAAAAAAAGATGAATTCCCAAAAGCTTTAAATCAAATTCCTCAACCCCCGGAACAACTTTTTATCAAGGGAGAACTTCCTCCTCAAGAGGCTATTTTCCTGACGGTAGTCGGATCAAGGCGATTTACTTCTTATGGACAAGATGTTTGTAATAAAGTTCTAGGGGGTTTAAAAGGGCAACCGATTGTGATTGTTTCTGGGTTAGCCATTGGAATGGACACCTTAGCTCATAAGAAAGCTTTAGAAATTGGTTTAAAAACAATTGCTTTTCCTGGGTCTGGACTTGATAATAAAGTTCTTCACCCGTCTAGTAATAATAAGTTAGCTGATGATATTGTCAGATATGGGGGTTGTTTAATTTCTGAATTTGATCCGGAAATGCCAGCTGGTCCTTGGACTTTTCCCAAACGAAACAGATTAATGGCTGGTTTATCGAAAGCCGTTCTAGTAATTGAAGCTGGGGAAAGATCGGGGACCCTGATTACCGCTAGGTTGGCAACTGAATATAATAGAGATGTTTTAGTTGTTCCTGGGTCGATTTTTTCTAGTAACTCCAAGGGGACTAATTGGCTATTAAAACAGGGAGCCACCCCGATTACTTCTAGTGAGGATTTATTAGAAGCTCTTGGATTTAATATTCAACAATCTCTTGAATTTATTAAAGAAGAAGAAATAAAAAAATGTTCTGCTCAAGAAAAAGAAATATTGGAATTATTAAATAACCCAGTTTCTAGGGATGAATTGGTTAGAATTTTAAAAATTCCTGTTAGTGAAGTTAATAGTATTTTATCTATTATGGAGATAAAAGGATTAATAAAAGAAAGCCTTGGTCTTCTTCGGAGGATTATCTGATATTATCTTTAACATAATAAGTTTGCAAAAAAATCTTAATTATAGTACTAATGACTAATAATGAAATTATTAATCGTAGAATCACCGGCTAAGGCGAAAACAATAGAAAAGTATTTAGGTGAAGATTATCTAGTTAAAGCTAGTGTTGGTCATATCAGAGATTTGCCTAAAAGTAACAAACAAGCTATTGATATAAAAAATGGCTTTGTTCCTAATTACGAAATTGTCAAAGCAAAAGAAAAAACAGTTAAAGAGTTAAAACAATTTGCTAAAAAAGCGAAAGAAGTTATTTTAGCTACTGATTTAGATAGAGAGGGTGAAGCTATTGCTTGGCATGTAGCTGAAATTCTTGAATTAAAAAATCCAAAAAGAATAGTCTTCAATGAAATAACGAGAGAGGCTATACAAGAAGCTATCAGAAATCCACGAAAAATTGATACTAATTTAAGAGTGGCCCAAGAAGCGAGAAGAGTCCTTGATCGGCTTTTTGGTTATGATTTAAGTGGTTTGATTTGGAAGAAAGTCCGTTATGGTCTCTCGGCAGGACGGGTTCAGTCCCCTTCTTTGCGAATTATTATGGAAAGAGAGCGAGAAATCAGAACTTTCCGATCAGAAAAATTTTTTGTTCTTGAGGGAGAATTTGAAGCAGAAAAAAAGGCCATAATAAAATTAATTTGTGAAAAAGAACCAAAAGAGAGAAAAGAGGCTGAGAGAATTGTCACTATTGGCAATAATGATAGCTGGTCTGTGGTTAAAGTAAAAGAGACTGAAATAAAAAGATCTCCTCGAGCTCCTTTTATTACTTCCACTCTTCAGCAAACTGCTAGCAATCGACTTGGTTTTAGTCCATCACGAACAATGGGAATTGCTCAGAAACTTTATGAATTGGGTTATATAACTTATATGAGAACTGATAACACAATGATTGGTCAAGTGGCTCAAAAACAAATTTTAGATTTAGTCCAAAAAGAATATGGGAAAGAATTTGTTTCGGCTAATATTTATAAAACAAAAAGTAAAAATGCCCAAGAAGCTCACGAAGCTATTAGGCCAACAAATATAGAAAAAAAGATTTGTGGGGAAAATAATGACCAAAAAAAATTATATCAATTAATTTGGGAGAGAGTAGTCTCATCCCAAATGAGTCAAGCTAAAATTTTAAAAACAAAGATTACGGCCAATGTCAGAGACGGAAATATTCCTTCATTTTCAACAATTGGTTCAAGGGTTCTATTTCTTGGGTGGTTAGTTGTTGATAAAAGATCTTGTGGTGATGATATAGAACTTCCGGAATTAAAAGAAAAAGATCTATTAAAATTAATTGGAATCAATTTAGAAGAAAAAGAAACTCAACCACCAAGTCGTTATACCGAAGCCGGGTTGGTTAAGGAATTAGAAAAAAGAGAAATTGGACGACCTAGTACTTATGCCAGTATTATAAAAACTTTAGTAGATCGAGGTTATGTGGAAAAACAAAATAGAACCCTCTTCCCTACTGATACCGGGGATGTGGTCAGTACTTTTGTTGAAGATAATTTTTCTAAATATATTAGTGATTCCTTTACGGCGGAAATGGAAAATGAATTGGATGAAATTGCTGAAGGAAAAAGAGAGTATGTAAAAACTTTAAAAGATTTTTATCAACCATTTTCTAAAGATATAAAAGGGAAAGATGGGATTGAAAAGATAACTAATTTAGGAGAAGCTGATAAAAAAATTAAGTGCCCTAAGTGCCAAGAAAAAATGATTATCAAATTAGGAAAAAGTGGCAAATTTTTAAGTTGTTCCAAATTTCCTGTTTGTGTTGGATCTCGAACAATTGATGGCAAAGAAGTAACTGGACCTAAAGAAACAGGCGAAAACTGCCCACAATGCAAGGATGGTAAATTAGTTGAACGAGAAGGTAAATTTGGAAAATTTATTTCTTGTCATCATTATCCTAAATGTAAATTTATAAAAAACGATCCCCAAGAAGAAGAAGCGAGAAAAACTGGAGTTAAGTGTCCTCTTTGTAAAAAAGGGGAAATGATTGAAAAAAGAGGACGTTTTGGTTTTTTTTATGGATGTTCTAATTACCCAAAATGTAAAAATACAATAAAAGCTAAACCGACTGGAAAATTATGCGAGGAATGCGGATCCTTAATAATGGAGGGAACCAAAACAATCCCCGAACGCTGTTCTGATAGAGGGTGTAAATATCACAACCCTCATAAGTTAATGTAAAAACACAGAAATTAATTTCTGTGTTTTTTTGTTTTTTCTTTGGCTTTTAAGATATAATAAGAATATGGAAACTAATATCAATGAAATTTTTGAACTAATAAAAAAACCATTAAAGGAGAAAGAAAAAAAAATTATTATTAAAGCTTATAATTTTGCTAAAAAAGCTCATCAAGGGAAAAAAAGGGCTAGTGGAGATCCATATTTTATTCACTCTTTTGAAACTGCAAAAAATTTAGCTGGATTAGGAGTGGAATATAAAACAATTGCTGCTGGATTATTACATGATATTTTAGAAGATACTAAAGTTAGTAAAAAAATGTTAGATGAAGAATTTGGGGAAGATATTGCTTTTTTGGTTAAGGGGGTTACTAAATTAGGAAAAATAAGATATCAAGGAAGCAAAAGACATGTTGAAAGTTTAAGAAAATTTTTTATTGCCATGACTGAAGATATTAGAGTATTAGTAATTAAATTAGCTGATAGGCTTCATAATATTCAAACTCTAAAATATCTACCAGAAAAAAAACAAAAAAGGATTGCTTTAGAAACATTAGAAATTCATGCTCGTCTGGCTAATAGGTTTGGGATGAGTAAATTAAAAGGGGAACTTGAAGATAACGCTTTTCCTTATGTTTACCCAAAAGAATATAAGATTGTTGAAGATTTATTGAAACAAAAAAGCCACGTTAGCCAAAAATATTTAGAAAAGGTTAAAAAATCTTTAATGAAAGAATTAGCTAAATATGAAATAAAAAATATAAAAACTGACTATAGGATAAAACATAAATTTAGTCTTTATCAGAAACTCAAGAGTAAAGACATGGATATTGATAAAATTTATGACATTGTGGCTTTAAGAATAATTGTTCCAACAATAGAGGATTGTTATAAGGTTCTAGGAATTATTCATGGCATGTGGCATCCTCTTCCTGGTCGAATAAGGGATTTTATTGCTAATCCTAAACCAAATGGATACAAAAGTATTCATACTGATATTTTTACTGGGGAGGGAGGAATTGTTGAGATTCAAATAAGAACCTACCAAATGCATGAAGAAGCAGAATACGGGATTGCTTCTCATTTTATTTATAAAGAACCAAAGACGGGGGGGGAAAACAAAGTCACCAAAGAAAAAATGTCTTGGTTAAACCAATTTAAGGAACTTCAGGCAGAAATAGAGGAACCAAATAAATTTTTAGCTAATTTAAAAATGGATTTTTTTAAAGATCGAATATTTGTTCTCACCCCTAAGGGCGATGTTATTGACCTCCCTGAAGATTCAAGCTCGATTGATTTTGCTTATACTATTCATTCGGATGTTGGCAATCATGCTTCTTCTTCAAAAATAAATGGAAAATTTGATTCTTTATATACAAAATTACAGAATGGTGATATGATTGAAATAATAATTAATAAAAATAGCCACCCAGTTAGTAAATGGATGGAATATACTAAAACCACTTTGGCTCAAAAACATATTCGCTCTTACCTTAAAGAACATAGTCTTATTCAAAAATTTAATCCTTTTAGAAAGAAATAATCTTAGAGAGAAAAGTTTTTTATATCATATAAATCAGATTCTTCATCTGATTCTTTTTTTTCTTCAGGGGAACGATCATCAATTAATATTTCTTCTTTTTTTTCTTCTGGCGACTTAGTTATTTTAGAAATAAACTTTTCCAACATATTACCCGATTTTTCCTCCTTATTTGACTCAATCAGCCCAAGAATGTAATTCAGATCATCTGGTGAGAAAAAATCTATCATTATTTTTCCCCCATTATCTTTTCTTTCGATATGAACTCTGGTTCCAAGAGTTTCTTGAAGTTTTTTTTCTAAACTAATTAATTCTGGATCGGGAAGATAATCTTTTTTTCTGATTTTATTATAAGCAATCCTTCGAGCAATTTGTTCAGCTTCTCTAACAGTAATTTTTTTATATAGGATCTCTTTGAAAAGGGTGTTTTGTTCTTTAGGTCGATCATTTAGCATCATTACCGGACGAGTATGGCCTTCGCTCATTTTTCCTTTTGAAACTGCTTCTAAAATCTCTTCTGGCAAAGATAATATCCGAAGAGTATTAGAAACATATTCTCGACTTCTTCCAACTTTTTGCCCTATTTGAGCATGGGTAAAATTAAATTCTTTATTAAGACGATCAAAAGCTCGAGATCTATCAACAGCGTTTAGGTCTTCTCTTTGAATATTTTCTATAATGGCTAATTCCAATTTCATCATTGGGTCATCTCCTACCCTGATAATAGTTGGTACCTGAGAAAGACCAGCCAAACGAGCGGCTCGAAGCCGTCGTTCACCAGCAATCAATTCATATTCAGTTGTTAATCCACCGTCTTTTTTTTCTAATTCCAACCTCGAAACAACCAATGGTTGCAAAACGCCATAACGACGAACTGAATCTGCTAATTCATAAAGTCTAGACTCCTCAAATTCACGGCGAGGTTGATGGGGATTGGGTTTTATTTTATTGACTTCAATCCAAAATATTGAGTTGCTATAAAGATTAGACATATCGTTTTATGATTTTATTTTAACATAAAAATATGTTATAACAACTACTATTAGCCGCGGTGGCGGAATTGGTAGACGCGATGGACTCAAAATCCATTGGTGGCAACATCATGAGAGTTCAAGTCTCTCCCGCGGCATAATGAAAAAAAATAAGGTTTTAGTTATTTTGGGACAAACAACTACTGGAAAAAGTTCTCTAGCTGTTAAATTGGCTAAAAAATTTAATGGGGAAATTATTTCAGCTGATTCAAGGCAGGTTTATAAAAAACTAAATATTGGGACTGGGAAAATAATTAAAAGAGAGAGGGGAGGTATTCCCCATCATCTTTTGGATGTTATCAGCCCTCAAAAAAGATTTTCCGTTGTTCAATATAAAAAATTAACTGAGAAAAAAATAAAAGATGTATTAGAAAGAAATAAATTACCTATTATTTGTGGTGGGGCTGGTTTTTATATTCAAGCGATAGTTGATAATATTATTTATCCTCAAGTGCCACCCAATCAAAAACTTAGAGAAAAATTTAAGGAAAAATCTGGGGAAGAACTTCTTAAAATATTAAAAAAACTGGATTTAAAACGATTTAAAACAATTGATCAAAAAAATAAAAGGAGAATAGTTCGAGCAATAGAAATAGTAAAATCTTTAGGGAAAACTCCTGATTTAGTTATTAACCAACTAAATTATGAATTTTTACAAATTGGATTAAAAAGAGACAATCAAAAATTAAAAGAAAAAATAAAAGAAAGATTATTAAAGAGATTGGGAGTTGGAATGATCGCTGAAGCTAAGAAATTACATCACCCCCCCATTGGCAAAAAATTATCTTGGAAAAGAATGGAGGAGTTGGGTTTGGAATATAAATATTTAGCTCTTTATCTTCAAAATAAATTAAATAAAAAAGAAATGATAGAACAACTAAATAAAGCTATTTGGCATTATGCCAAAAGACAAAAAACTTGGTTCAAAAAAGATAAAAGAATAAATTGGTTTAATCCAGACAAAAGTGAAGAAAAACAAAGAATTAATAGATTAATTAATAATTTTTTGCTAAACTAACATTGATTTGGGTCTATAGTTTAATTGGTAAAACAGCGGTCTCCAAAACCGCCGTTCCAGGTTCAAGTCCTGGTGGACCCGCCTTTACTAAAACTTCAGTGAGCAAACCTGCTCTTTTAAAATTAGACAATTAGATATTAAAGATTAAAAAACTTTTAATTATTTTTTAGTCTCTTTGTGATTAACAACTTTTTTACACCAACGACAATATTTTTTTAGCTCAATTTTTTTATTAGATGAATCAGCTCCTCGACGAGACATTTTACTCTTCCGACTCCAGTAATTGATTCTTTTACATTTTGTACAAGCTAATTTGATTAATCTTTCTTGTGACATAATTTTTACTAATTATTAATTATTAATTAAATAAATGTTTTAGCTTACCCCAACCTGTTTTATTCATAGCAATAACACCAAGTCTTTCATCAATTTCTTTTTTATTATCATTGGTTCTTAGGGTATTTATTTTTGTAGCCGCTAAGACAGCACCAGCGTCAACAATGCTTTCATAAACATCTTTATTATTGCTAAATTTTCTAGAAGCCCTATTCCCCTCTATTGGATAATATTCCTGACCAGTTTCCATAAACTGATTATATTGTTCAAGAATATCTTGTGTTAAAACCTCTGGTTGCCCTTTAAAGTATTTTTCATTTAATTCTTGAGTAATATTTTTTGCTCTACCTTCTACGTCTATTTTAAGTTCAAGAACTTCTACCTTAACCTCTTGATTCTCATTAATGCTCATAATGTTCTTAGAATATTACAAAACCCATAAAAAATCAACTACTGTTCTATGGTAAGATATAGAAATGAGAAAAATAATAATTTTGATAATAATTATAACTCTAGCTATCTTAATTGTAATTTTTTTTATTATTAATAAAAAAGAACCAATCAATAGTTTAATTGGGACTGGGGCAATAATATCTCCAACTGGCAATGTTATTGATTGGGAAAAATCCTCAATCTTAGGGGTTCAATTTGATGATCAGAATTTATTAGTTCAAGACACGGTCTCTAGTAAAACCTTGGTTGACTTAATGGCAGAAGAAAAACCAATAAAAATTTTAATTGTCCCTGGCCATGATGAAAAAAGTGGTGGCTCAGAGTTTTCTGGAATTGCTGAACGAAAATTAAATGTTCAATTAGCCTATTATCTTATAGATTTATTAAAAGAAGAAAATAATATTACGGCCGATGTTGTAAAAAATAAAGATGGTACTTATGCTGATTGGTTCAATCAATACCTAGAAGAAAATAAATTAGAAATAATTTTATTCAAAGAAAATTCAAGAAAAATAATGGAAAAAACATTTAAGGATATCTCCCCCTCTTTAAATAGTTTTATCTTCAATAATGCTCCAGAAGAAACTTCTCTTAATTTATATGCTATTAATAAATATATTGACGATCATCAGATAGATATTGTTTTACATATTCACTTTAATGATCATCCGAGAAAAAATTATAATTCTAAAGGTAAGTATTCAGGGTTTTCTATTTTTGTTCCAGATAGTCAATTTTTAAATGGAGAAGAAAGTAAAAATTTTGCCCTGGCTATTAAAAACCACCTAGAAACAATTATTCCTAAAAGTACTCATCCTTTAGAATCTCGTGTTATTATTGAAGATCAAAAATTAATTGCTATTGGAGCTAATGTTTCTCGTCAAAATGTTTCTGCTTTAATTGAATATGGTTATATTTATGAATCTCAGATTCTTTCTAAAAATATTAGAGATGTATTTTTAAAAGAACTTGCCTTCCAAACATATTTAGGAATAAGAGAATATCTGCGAAAAGAAAATAATCAAGATACTACTCTCCTGCCACATACTTGGGATAAAAATATGAAAAAAGGGAAAGGAAGTTCAGAAGATGTTTTATCCCTCCAAATGGCTTTAAAACAAGAGAGTCTTTTCCCTCCTAATAATAAAAGCCTGCAAGAATGCGCTCTTGATGGAATTTTTGGTAATTGTACTAATCAAGCCGTAATAGATTTTCAGGAAAAATATAAAGATGAGACGCTAGAACCTCTTGGTTATAAAAAAGGAACTGGTTTTGTTGACTCTTTAACTATTTCTAAACTCAACGAACTTTATAGTCAATAATAAAGATCAATCGCTTTGACTTGACATTATATATTGAATATGATACAATGAGAGCGTCCTTTGAAATTTTTTAATAAAAAACCCAAAAAAATGAAAAATTTAATATTTCTTCTTTTTCTTTTTTTATCGTTTTTTTCTTCTTTTTCTCAAATACCTACTAAACTTTCAACCAAAGACAAGGTGATGAAAGTCTTTCAAAAAAAATTCGGGAACCTCACTTTGGTGAAGCAAGGAAAATATTTTGAGGTAAATATATACCAGATGGAAAATGGAAACCATCTGGCCATTGTTCGGTCGTCATCCCAAGATCTCCAAATAGCCGATGACAAGGCTAGAATGATATTTATGAATTTCTTGGTTACCAACGAAGAAAGTGGGTTAACCAAACAGACAAATATCAAGGGATGTTTTCCTGATGAAAAATTTTATCAGGAAAATGAAAAAGGATATATTATGTATCAGGTATATCTTTTAGAAGAAGGAAAAATTCTTCTAAATGATGCCCCTCTTGATATTAATCTCTATTTAACAAAAAAATAAAAGAAAAAACCCATTCAGTGAATGGGTTTTGTTTTGTCTTTTAAAATTTTCTTATTTCTCTTCTACGGGATCCTCTTGATGACCATTAATTATTTCAAATCTTTCCTTTATTTTTTGAATTTCCTCTTTTTCCTCTTCGGTTTCAGCATATTCTTCCATTTTCTTTATGGCTTTCATCTGTTCCTCTGTCAATTTCGCCGTTTTCGCCGCTTCAAAAGAATATTTAGCGGCCAAATAAGTATCAGAAAATTTAATTAGCCCATTGATTGCTGTTACTTCCTCGGGAGTCTCGGCGTGACTTTTAATATAAAACTTTTTGTATCTTTTCCAATCTTTATTATCTGTTTCCTCATACTTTATATTGGAACAAGCAAATAAAGAAATAAAAAAAATAGGCAGACAGATTAATGAATAAAATAACTTAAATAAGTTTAATCTTTTCATTTGGTTCTCCTTTTTATTAATTAAATAACTTTTTATTCTTAACTTTAAAATATATTATCTTGATCTATTTGTCAATACAAAAACTAATCTACTTTATTTTATAAAAGTAAATTAGATTAGCTAAAAAAGGAAAGGTTTTTTTATTTTTTAATCTAAAAATTGAAAATTGTTTTAATTGTGATATACTAAAAAGCAGAAAAAATAATCTAAACAGGCGTCGGTGGCAGAGTGGTCAATTGCAATAGACTGTAAATCTATCGCCCTACGGGCTACGGAGGTTCGAATCCTCCCCGGCGCACCAAAACGG
>Ga0209541_10002268_pt1 | contig 36622 bp, 36 predicted proteins | sample RifCSPlowO2_01_FD_184027 | JGI IMG/M metagenome (GOLD analysis project Ga0209541, IMG submission 184027) | Groundwater microbial communities from Rifle, Colorado - Rifle CSP2_plank lowO2_0.1 (SPAdes) (version 2) | ecosystem: Environmental > Aquatic > Deep subsurface > Groundwater | place...
GTTTTAATGCCCATCCTAGCCTTCTTTTATTCTTGAGTTTTACCATGAACTCAAGCTTTTGGCTTGAGGGGAAATTTTTATGGGAAAAGACAAATAAAATTTCCCAACAAAAAGTTTATAAGCCATTGTGATTTTCAAACATTAAGATGAGGGTAGCAATAATGTATTCTGGAGGAAAAGACAGCACTTTTGCCATTGATATGGCTAAAGAAAAGGGCTGGGATATAAGGTACCTGATCTCAATAAAGCCCACAAGGACTGACTGTTATCTGTTCCACTATGCAACTGTTGAGCATACCAAAGAGCTTGCTAAAATAATGAAAATTCCCCATGTTTTTGGAAAATGCTCTGTTGCAGACCCTGAGCAAGAGGCGCTGATAGTAAAAAATATCGTCCAAAAGAATCAAAAAACAAATCCGGTAAATGCTGTAGTTCTTGGCGGCACCGGGCTGCAGGAAACGCAGCTTAAAAGCATACAAAATGCATTAAGGCCTTTGGGAATAGAAGTTTTTGCATCTCATTCTGGAGAGGAGCATGATTTAGTTATAGAGAAGATGCTTGATAAGGGGTATGAAATAATGGTTACGCAAGTTGCTTCTGATGGCCTTATGAGATGGCTCGGGAAAACTATTACTAAAGAAAACTTCAATGAATTAAGGGAAGATTCTGTCAATTTTAAGTTTCACATAGGGTTTGAAGGCGGCTATGCTGATACTTTGGTCCTTAACTGCCCGCTGTTTGGCAAAAGATTGGCAGCAGAGAAAATAGAGAAAATGGTAGAGGATGAATATTGCGGCCACTTAAAGATTAGTAAGCTTAGATTTCTTGACAGGGAAGAGAGCATTAAGAGCTAAAATTCTCATTTTTCTAGAAAATATTAAATACTGGGCTATATTAGTTATATCTAATGCCGCTGCAGCAAGTTCCTTTTCCTGAAAAAAGCAAAACTTTCAGCGTTAAAAATGATTATCAAAATGATCCTCGTACACATGGCCTTTTTACTGGCTCTAATAAGCTTTCCATTACGCGCTTTTTAATAGGGAAAGAGGTTGATAAGTCCATATTCCCGCAAGGCACTAATGAGGTGCACGATATCAGGCTGTTCTATGCAAGTAATGATCCACCAATCTATCAAGGGCAAGTTATCAGATATGTGCGTTCTTTGTATGATATAAACCCCGAAGATACATTTGATGGATTTAATGAGAATGGAGAACTTTTAGTCAAAACCTATAATGGTATATCTATGAACTTTGCCCCAACCTGGCAGACTATAAGGTCAGATTTGTACTATCCGGGGGAGGAGCTCAATCTGGAAGGATTATTAAAAGTCATAAATACGGATAGGGACACAAACATCTTAAGAAGGGACATTCTAACCACCACAATACATTAGAAATTCTAAGATTATTTTTAGGGAATATCCATTCTTTAATGTTAAGGCGTAAGCAAAACATCATTTATTAATTTAAAACTGAAAGGTTCACTTTTTTTGGGCGTATGCTCCAAAATTAGCTTCCAATTCATTGACAATTCTGTCTTGTTTCCTTGTTTTTGAATATTGGAATGATTTATATGTTAAGTATACTGTCAAAGCGGTTGACAGCAGCGGAGTTATTGTGGTTATGTATAGTTCGTTTATCTCTTACGCCAAAATTGTACCTAAAAATAATGAGACCATGCCACTAATAAAGCATATTGCCAAGCATTGGTTTTCATTACAGGATTTGAATCTTCGGTAAGTCGGTTCGAATTCACTGCTTCTTTCATTGGGTATTGTAAGAGTATAAGTTCCATCTTGTTCCATAAAGATATAGTCTATAACTTTGTCTTTTTTCCTTTTTAGGTAGTAACCATCTTCAACAAAGCCCATGCGAGACAAAATTGATTCAATTCCGGCCTTATCCTGCTCCAGGCATAAACGCTCCAAGTCGGCATAAATATAGCTTACCATTTTTCAAGTTTTGAGCTTTTATAGATTTCTGGCTTATAAGGCTTTGCCCGTATTATCTCAGCCTTTAACCCAAGCTTTTGAAATTCATTTTTTAATCTTTCTTCCGGCACTGTTTTCTGGTCATAGCCAAGGCAAACCACATCTGGCCTATACTTGCCAAGAACCGTTAAAATGTCATCCTTATCGCCTAAAACAGCTTCATCAACAAAATCCAACTTTTTAACGTTATCAAGCCTTTGATTTTCATTGTTTTTCGATTTTTTCCCTTTAAATTTTTCTATATTAATATCTCTTGCGACAATCACTATTAGATAGCCGCCAAGGCTTTTAGCTTCTTTTAGATAATGCTTATGCCCCTCGTGCAATAAATCAAAAGAGCCAAATGCCATTGATTTTTTCATTTTAACACCAATGCAGTTTAAATATAAATATTGGTTAGGTAGATTAGAGTTTAAATAGATATTCCCGGATAAAAAAAGAAACAATGCTTAAAAAACTATTGCTAAAAAAGAAAAAAAATTGAAGAATGGATTTAGTAATCCATTCCCCCCATGCCGCCCATTCCGCCTGGAGGCATTTGAGGCCCTTTATCGTTTTTTCCGGATGATGCTATCACATCATCTATCCTCAATACCATGACAGCAACTTCCGATGCGCTTGAAACAGCCTGAGTCTTGATCTTTAAGGGCTCTATGACACCTTTCTTCCATGCATCCATGACCTTTCCTGTAAACACATCTATTCCTGCCCATTTCTGCTTTTTTGAATGGGCTGCCTTTAGGTCAGTCATTGTGTCTATAGGGTCTAAGCCAGCATTCTCGATCAGTGTCCTGGGTATGACTTCCATTGCATCAGCAAATGACTGCACAGCAAGCTGCTCTCTTCCAGACAAAGTTTCGGCATATTTTCTCATCTGCATCGCAAGCTCTGTCTCTGGAGCGCCTGCTCCTGCAACAACCATTCCGGTTTTTAATGCTGCAATAACATCTCCAACAGCATCTGTTACTGCCCTCTCTATCTCATTGGTAACATGCTCTGTTCCCCCCCTTATTAATAGCGTAACAGCTTTTGGGTTCTTGCAGTCCATTATATAAGTAAACTCTTCGTCTCCTACTCTCTTTTCTTCTACAGTTCCTGCATATCCGAGGTCATCTTTGCTCAGGTCCTTTAGGTTTGTTGAAACCTTTGCGCCTGTAGCTTTTGCTATCTTTTTCATATCACTTTCAGAAACCCTTCTTACCGCATAAACTCCCTTCTTAGCCAGAAAATGTATTGCAACATCATCAATTCCTTTCTGGCATAAAACAACATTTGCCCCTGTTGCTGTTATCCTTTCCACCATGTCCCTAAGCATGTTCTCTTCCTGGTCAAGGAAAGCCTGCATCTGGTCTGGCGTCTTAATCTGTATATTGGCATCCATTTCTGTCTTTTTTATCTCGACTTCCCGGTCTATCAGCGCAATTTTGGCGTTTTTAACCACTCTCGGCATATTTGCGCTTAACCTTTCTTTGTCTATGACAATCCCTTTGATTAGTTCTGAGTCATCTACGCTTCCGCCTGTCCTTTTTTCTATCTTTATATTCTCCTTGTCAACATAACCGTCTTCTTCCACCATTTTTACAGCTTTAACTGCTAAAGCCGCCAAAGTGTCTTTTGAGTATTCTGCGCCTTTGCCTGTCATCGCTGTCTGCGCTATCTTTTTCAGAACTTCTTCATCGTCTGCAGTTATTTTCTATGCCATTTCATTCAAAATTTCTTGGGCCTTTGACTCTGCAAGCCTGTAACCTCTTGATATAACAGCAGGATGAACATCCTGGTCAAGCAATTCTTCTGCATTTTTCAATAGTTCCCCGGCAATAACTACTGCTGTTGTTGTGCCGTCCCCTATCTCATCTTCCTGCGTCTTCGCTACTTCTACGAGCATCTTTGCAGCAGGATGCTCTATGTTCATCTCTTCCAGAATTGTGACGCCGTCATTTGTAATAGTAACATCTCCAAGAGAATCGACAATCATCTTGTCCATTCCCTTCGGCCCTAAAGTGGTCCTTACAGTTTCAGCAACTAATTTAGCTGCCATTATATTATTTCTTTGCGCATCCCTGCCAAAAGTCCTTTGGGACCCTTCCGGTAGTATAAATATTGGTTGTATATTTTGTGCCATGTTAATTCCCCCACGATTTTATTTTTTATTTAAAATTTAATTAGAAAAAGTAAATAAGCAGTTCTATTTAAAAGTATCGTTTTTAGGGGCTTTGCACATAAATAGGTTATAAAAAAGTGCAAAGCTGGTTTTTTGGAAATGAAATGGTGCCACGATCTCTTTTTTTCAGAGAATCATCATTATTATGTCATTACCAATTCTGTAGGAATATATCTGCACCTTTTGCAAGGTAATATCGGGCGTGTTTATGATTCCCTTGTGCCAGATGCAGCCTTCCAAGCAGATTGTTGAAGTCTGAAGAACCTCTCATAACGTCATAACGCTCATGCAATCTTTCCAATATGCGGAGTGCCTCGCCCCGTTGAGTATCCTGCAGAGCAAGAGCATAATAATAATAACTGAAAGGCCTAAATTGGTCACGTACAGCGGTTTTTGAATGGTCTTTAAAGCTTGCAACAAAATGAGCTGCGGCTGGTCTATAGTTTTTCTTTTTTACTTCCATCATTCCTGATAAGGAGAGGTAAGGGTAAGAATTTTTTGGCAGATCCTGAATCATTTCTTCTGCTTTGATTAGATCATTATGCTGCAGGCAGGTGTACACCAGCCCCACCAAGGATGCTTTGGAATAACCACAAGAGCCTATCTTCCTAAAAATGTGTTCCGCACTTTCCCTGGGATGGTTGTTCGCTTCGCTTAAACCAATGCCAAAGATGATGTTTAAGTCCATACTCAAATCTGCGGGGGAGGTTATCTTGCTCTGATAAATGTGAGAAAGTCGCCGTAAAGTTAGCATGGTTTCATCTAATCCTAAATAAGCATAGCACGCCTTTCCAATAAAACTTGCCATTTTCATTTTCTGGTCGGTATAATCATGCGAATCTATGGCTTTCCGGTAATGCAAAAGTTCCAGTATTCTAGAGGATCCTGACCCTAGCAGCCCTTGCAAGATCAACAGCAATGGATTTTTAGAATAGAGGTCATGGATCGCAATATCTAGGTGGCCTTCAACTGAACTGTTACGCTGGTAATTCCATCTCAAAATTTCGTTCCCGCTCGGAAGAGAGATGCCACGATAATAGTCACGACCTGCTTCCAAGTGCTCAGCAATGAGTAATAATCTGTGAACATCAACACAGGCATTCATGCTCAATAAGGTTTTCTCAAATGAGGATTTGATCTCAGATTCATTGCCCCTTTTGCGTAGTTGCCTGGTGGTCATCAGACGAGACAGAAAATTTGGTTCAACAATGTGATTGCTTAAGAGATGCCTGTATAATAAAGTTCCAAGCGCTTTCTCATTCTTTGGTGCTAAATGCATGCTTAAAAGGAATTAGGATATCTTTATAAATCATACTCTATTCTTTAGTAGTAATATGGGGATGATGTCTTCTACGCAAAAGTACGTGAATTGGGTGAAAGAAAACTACCCTAGAGACGTGCCGGCAAAAAAAGGAATTCAGTTTATTCCTCCCGATTACAAAGAAGGAAAAACGCTGGATATGCTGGCCAGGTTCTTGCTCTACACTGATTCGGGGCATAATGTCATCCTGAATGGTGTTACTGGAACCGGAAAGACAACCTTGCTTGAGTACATTGCTGGTGAAAAACAAAAACCGATCCACTTAGTGCCCCCAGTAAAAGAGCTGAAGTATAGTGATGTCGTGGGATGCCTGATGGAAACATCAGGAAAAGAATTTGTGCACTTGCCTGGTCCTCTGACAAGATTCCTGGTCTTTGGAGGGTATCTTGGCTTTGACGAGATGGCTAATTTGAACTCACGCATAGCTATCTCCTTACATGGCTTATTGCAGGGAAAGTCAATCGAAATTTCAAATACCCAGTATGGGCCTATAGAGTTGACTCCTGAGCATGGAACTCATAAGATAGTAGGTACGGGAAATTTTGCGTATCAGAAACCGCAATTCAACCGGGCCACGCTTCAACGATGCATTTTTATGGACGTTAATCCTTTATCGGATGATCTTTTCAAGAAGGATCTGCTGGGGGAAACAGCTTCTACCAAATCTATGGAGATGTATGAACGACTCTTGCAGCATCTTTATCCTTGGAAGTATGCGGTAAATACCAGTCTGTCCACTGCAAGGTATGGGTGGGTTAGAGCAGTCAAGGGTGGTGTTGAAAAACAAGAGGCTTTGGCAACGATGTGCACCGATTTGAGGAAAGAAGTGGTCTCTTTCAAAGGTTTTGGCAACGACACTCTAGATGTCAGCAATGCCGCGTTCAAGAGGATAATTTCGCTCTACACTCCAAAATTAGGAATTGAAAGCTTCATAGACATCGTCTTGGAGAATCTTGCCAATCCTATTTCTGTTGAATATGCCCGAAGGGATGCCCAAAAGGAGGAATTTAATGCGTGGATTGCTAAGTCTGTCAAGAAATTTGCTCCAACCCTCGTTGAGTGAGCAAGCGAAAATGACCCTATATGAATTTGGCGGTTCTGAAATGTGGAACATAGCAGTCGCTGTTCTTGGAGGAGTGGGAATAGCAGCAGGTGGCAGGTTGCTTATCCGATATACAGGGCAATACACGTTCCACTCTCGTCTTCCATTCCTGAATAATCGGAAAAAAAAGAGGGTAGACTCCATTTCAGAGATCCTGCAAGAACCAGTCAGGAACCTTGAAAATCTCGATGAGCAAACCCAACTGATCCAGGAAGGAGAAACAGTTGACCTAGAAGAGAGGATAAAGAACAAAATAGAGGAAAAGGCTGGATTTAAGCCCGGAGATACGCAGATATTCAGGGAGGAAATGTACGATCCAAACCAAAAGGTGGATTATGTCATCTGCTTTTCCAATGCAAGCATAAGGAGCAAAGGCGTTCGTTCTCAGATTGTTGCGGCTGCCTTGGCCAAAGCATTGATTGTTGACAAAAAAAAAGTGACCGTCTATGGCTTTGGTTCTGACCTCATTAAAGTAGACACAGTTGATCCTCAGGGGATTTTGAAACTACCAACGCAAAGCGGCTTTAACGCGTACCATGCCCTGGGACACGTGTATGGGAAAGAATTCGATAACCCCACATATTTGTTTTGTATTACTGACTCCGATGCTGCAGTGACCGACAAGAGAATGGAAGGAACTGCACTCCCCCGCATGGCCAACCACACCAATGTAGTTGGCTTGTTCATTGAGATAGGGTTTCAGAAGTACCATGACCTACAAAATATTGCTAAATCTACTAATTCAATATACCTCAATGTTCCAGGGGACTATAACTCCCTTTCTGATTCGTTACTGGAGTGCATGCGCAAGGCTGCAGAGAACATGAGGGGTGTCATGCTCAATGTCTAATGCTCTCAAGAATTTCAGGAAAACATCATTGGCATCTTTTTTAGGGGAATCCGCACTGTATGCAGGAATAATCTATGCCTTGATCAATTGGTACCATTATATACCTTATAGGGTGGCAAAAGACGTCGAGAAATGGATCCTAGTCCAGGAATCGACATCTGAACCGGGATTTTATCTGAACAACCGCCACCTCCCCTTAAAAGACATCAAGCCCGGAAGATTATCAGAACCCATCCCTTACGACCTCATCAAAAAGCCGAATAAGGAATTGAATTTCTTCGTGAGCGCCAAGCAAATGGAATTGCACATCTATGCTTATGCTGGAAAACAAGAAGATGGGCAGGAAAAATGGAATTTGGAAGCCACCTTGCTGCCGGGCAAAGAAAATGAAGTGGACAAGGCCGGATTTTCAATTCAAGGCGCATTATCAGAGAAATATCTGGTTAGAATTGTGAGAGAGGATGATGGAAAAAAAGTGGAGTACTACCTCCAGATTACCGGGAAAAAATGAGAGCGCCATATATAATCAAAAGAGTTGGGACTGCATGTGCCGCTTTTGCCTTTGCATTCGGTATTTCTTATTTAGGGATACCTCCTGAAAAGAAGGTGTTGGTGGTTACCGAAACACCAGTCAAGCTCAAGATGGAAAAGCAAGATTATCAAAGTCCACAAGATTTTGCCAGCGCGACCGTTTTCTACCAGGGAAAAGAGTATTGCAAAATATCCTCAACCACCGCGGTGAGGGTGTTTGATGGTTCAAGAGAATACAAGGAACGAACACGGATAGAGCGAGATGCGTGCGCCTTACCCAAATATGCAAGCACTCTAGAAATAAAAATTGAATTTCCCTACAAACCTGAGCAGCAGACCATTAGCACAAACCTAGAATGCGCTGAATTCAAAGGAGAAGGGAGCAAATGGAATGCAGATTGCATGTTCACCATGACCCAGAACATGGACTCCTTGTCATTCCAGGCTTTTGAGCATCTTGACGACAAAATGATGGCTGAACGCGCAAAAATCCAAGGGAAATACCAATTGAAAGCGGACCTGATACAGATCCTGCTGGCCAAGTGAGAAAATGACGCAAAACAAAATCATGTATCAAGCGTATCTAACGCCAAGAGAGAGGATGATAAAAAAAAGGAGGTGGCGGATAGCCGGTGCCATTTTTGCATCTCTTACCTTAGCCTCCTTAAGCACATGCCAAAAAGAGATTGTTGAGTATGTAACCCTACAATACCAGAGCGTTGCAGGCCCAGGGCACCAACTGAAGAGTGGGCTAGAAAAAGAATTTGATGCAAAAGGCATTGCCGACGCCCCATCCTTGGGAAAAGAGCAGCCGAGGTTCAAGCAAAACGATAATCAGACAAAAAATTCTCAGCTCGGCACAGGGAACGAAACCGGATATCGGCATCAGTTAAGCGCAAAAATGCACTTGAATGAAGCCAAAAAGGTACATTATGAAGCGACAAAACCAGATCAGAGATCAACAAATTCAGGAACCATACACCAGGATATTCCTCCAACACTTGAAGAGACGATATCCTTGAATTCAGGATTCCTCCGTTTTGGAAAGGAAACAAATTATATCCAACCAAGATACTCCGTTAATAACGACCCTAATGCACGTGACGCTCTAATCCTGTTAGATATCTCATCAAGCATGGAATCTAATCTTTTCCATAATAGGGTTTCCCAACCGCAGAAAATTCCTGAGAAATTAAAAGAGGAACTGGAACAGGTAAAGAGAGCATATCAAAAAAGACTTGATGATCTGGACATCTCTCATGGTGGTTTTGATATAAATCATTATGAAAGAATTGTGGAACAGCAATTAAAGATTTGCCAAGAAGCTTTGAAGATACTAAAAGACTCTCCCCATTATAAAAAGGACTTGCCCCAGCGATATGCTCACATCGAAAGAGTTTTGGAATCCTTGATAAACAATCAAGAGGAATGTGAGCCCACCTTAACAAAAATGAATTTTGAATTCATATCGCAAAGTCGCACAAAAAACATAGGCAAGGACAAAGCAGAGAGTTACCGGCAGATGGTTTCATATCTTGATGATCTTATACGGCGACAAACTCAGCTCAAATATGATAAGTATCAAATGATAGACTATTCTAATAGAAAAAGAAAGATTGAGTATTCGTACAAACAGGAAGTGTATCAATTAATGCAATGGAATCCAGAATCCCTCATTAATGGCCCTGCAGTGGCAGCCATCGCAATTGCCCGACATTACATTGAAGAGAAAAAAACTGCAGTAAAAGGAATATTGTTCAATAACTATTCATATCACACGCCATTCGTGAGAGATCTGGAGGAATTAGCACGTTTTTTTGCTAAACACCCCAGTGGAGGAACAAAGCTAGATGCAGATCTGCTTACAGCAGCAGCGTTAGATCCCGCACGCCCAAATTCCCACAAACCGTTAGACTTGTACATCATAAGTGATTTTGAGATTGACAATATCAACCAAATAGTGGCTCAGACAAGGAAAATAGCTAACTTTGGAAGAGTCTATGTCATAGAAGTTGGAAGAGAAGGAAAAACAACATATCTGTTTGGAAAGGAAGCGTACAGAGTAAGAATAAATAGTTACAAAGACATCCAGACTTTTTATAAAAAATTCGTCCAAGATATGAAAAAATAGCTGTTGAGTAATATCGGCTTAACTCTTTATTGTAACAATTGGGCTTAGAGCCTATCCCAGCAGGCCTGTTGCTCTCTATGTCATCACTCCACAAGCTTCTTATCAAGCCAATACTTCCTCAACAAAGCCAGGCAAAATAACAAAACTGCAACTAGATAATATGATGGCTTGCTTTTGTAAACGCCTATGGCAACAAATATCAGAGCCAGGGCATAGTAGATGATAATCATCCTTCTGTTGATTTTCCTTGTTAACGGCTTCATTATTTATTGCACCCATTGTTTATAATACAGATACGCAACTTGTTCCAGCTCATGAGCGTTTTTTCAGATATCGGCCTTTTCTTTAACATATCCAGCTTTTCTTCGGCTGGCCAAGAAAGTCTGCAAATATGAATTTATCTTTTTCCTCAGTAGAATCTGGTATGCCATGCAGATTATACAATTGACTGATAAATGTTTTGTAATCCTGGCCCTAACAGTTCAAGACCATTATCTGTCATTCTATATATAGACATAGTGAGCTTTTTATAGACATAGTGAGCTTTTTCGTTATTTTTTGTCTTTGGTTTTTGCGCAGAAAGGATGGTCTTCTGTATAGCTTCTTGGCCCATAGGGGATAATGCTATCAATTTTTCCATCCATGCCTTTGGAACCATCTTCTTTCTTATTATCAACATAGAAAATTTTTTTAGACATATCATAGATTAGATATGGAAGCCCATCCCCCCATTGGCCTGCATAAAGCATCTTAAAAAATTGGTTGTCTGTGTTTTTAACTAAAGTCATCAATCCTTCGCAATCGTTTCCTTTTGAGTCGTCAGTCCACCAGTCTCGAATTAATGGTTGGATAATGCCGTTTGTGTGGTTTGGCATCCTGTCTCCAATCCGATAAGCTGGCGTGCCTGCATCCTGAGTTTGAGAAACAGAAGCGCTTGTTGCTGCTATCGTTGCAGCAAAAATTCCAGAGTATAAAATTTTCGTCATCATCTAAAAACTCCATAATACGGGTTATTTAAAAAAGTATCGTTTGGCAGCATATGTAAATCACTTATGCGAGTATTGAGCTTACGAATGAAATAAAGTTCTACCAACCCGGCATAGTAGAGTTAAAAAAAGCAAATTATTTAAGCTTGATACAGCCCAATAACTTCCATGAAATTAACGCAAAAGGATAAAGAATTAATCAAGCAGGCAAAAGCTCTCGTTGGAAAAAAGAATGTTAGCGGAGGAGTTGTCAAAGAAGTAGGTTCAGCGTTACTGACAAAAAACAACCAAATATTCACCGGAGTCAGCTTAGACTTATGGTGTGGAATTGGATTTTGCGCTGAGCATTCTGCAATCTCGAATATGATTTCCCATACGGATGAAACAGAGATAAAAACTATTATTGCTTTTGGAGATAGAATCATGTACCCTTGCGGCCGCTGCAGAGAAATGATGGAACTTATCAATAAAAACAATAGAAACAATACTGAAGTGATAATCTCTCAAGTTAAAAAAGTGAAGTTAAAAGAGCTTTTGCCCGGGGAATGGATGTAATTTAACCTCCTAATTCTGCATAAACTTAAATGACCTGCAAAAGCCCATCAAAACAATAAACTATTTATCTAACAAGCCATTAGTTAAAAAGTCATAAGCTAGAACTACAATAAAAATGTGACCCCAATATGTCTATAAATCCAACAACAACAAAACTTCTAGTATCTTTTGCAATAATCTTTTTAGGCTATATCCTTGCCAAGTTTGGCAGCCAGCTTATATTTGCAATAGCGAGAAGGAAGGATGTAGTTAACATAAGGTATGTGCAGATTGTAAAGCTGTTCAGGTATCTTGTGCTCATCGCAACAGTTCTTATTGCATTAGTTTACCTGCAGATTAATTTTATCAAAGATTTTGCGCCTATAAGCATGTTCGTGGAAAACACATATAACCTGCTTCCAGATATGCTTATTGTAATATTGCTTATGGTGCTCGCGATTGCGGTAGTAAATCTGATAACTTTTGGCTTGAGCAGGGTCTTTGAGGTTTCAGGAATAACAGATTTTATGCTCGAGCAGAGAAAGGAGCATTTTGTCAATGGCATATTGATATTTGTCAGGATTGCCTTATACCTGTTTACTGCCCTGTTTTTGCTCAATCTTTTTGGGATAAACGTCAGCAAAATCACAAATGCTATCAACTGGCTTTTCTACGGCTTTGCGGCATTGTTTTTCCTGTATACTTTTTTCGGCACAAGAGCCATTGTCGAAAACTTTATTTCGGGAATCTACATCAAGATGTCTGGATCTTTTAAGCTAGGCCAGAAAGTAAGGATTAATGGCATTGATGGCAGCATAAAATCCATATCCAACCAAGGGATTTCAATAAAATCAGATTCTGGCTATGTAACATTTGTTCCGAACAGGGAATTTGCAAAAACTGAGGTCTCTTTTAAAAATATAGAAACTGATTTAGACACCTTGGAAAAAATAAAGGGCTATTATGTGGAGCAGAAGCCAAGTTATTGCGGACCAGCATGCGCATCCATGGTATTAAGGATTTTTGGGCATAATGAGCCGCAATCCAGGATAGGAGAGATGAGCAGAACAGAAGTCGGCTCGGGAACAAAGCCAGAAGTGCTGATATCTGTTGTGCAGGAGCTCACGAAAGACAAGATAAAAGGCTCGTGGATAAGTGTGGAAAACATAATCAGCTTAAAGGATGAGATAAGGCTGTGGCTTAACCAGGGAGGATTAATTATAGTTGACTACAAAAAAAGCTTTTTGTTCCCTGAATCAAACAAAGCCCATTATGCTGTTTGTGTAGCTGTTGAAGGAGACGAACTTGTGGTATTAGACCCAAGCGGCAAGAAAGGCGGAGTGTATTTAGCTGATACAGAGAAGATATATCGCGGCATGGACACTTATTCGGAATTTTTAAAGTCAAAAAGAGGCTACATTGTTTTTGCCCCAGAGGGGACAACTGCTTTCTACAGGATAGAGGAAGGGCTGATATATGCAGATCCCAGCCTTTACAAGGATTTAAGCAACAAATTGAAGAGCGAGCTTTACAAGCTGACTGAAAAAGCAGAGCTGCTGGAAACAGTGCTTCCATTGAGAGTAAAGAATTTTATAAAAAAATGGCGCGAAAAAGACAAGATTGCAAGGCTATGGAAGCCTGCTTCTGCCAAATAGAATCTTAAGTATGACTTATTTTTTTGGGAAGAACGTGATTCTTTCATCGCTGCCCTTGAATACCACATTTAAAACGCGGTATTGTCTGTCCACAACAAGTTCCAGCTGGTTAAAGGACCTATTATCTGAAAGAGCAACATTCAATTTTGTATTTGAGCCTTGATTTTTCGAAGCAAAAGACTGTTCCTTTATCTTTCCTTCGATATCCACAATATAGACATTATCCGGATCATTATGCGCATTAAGGATAAGATAAGCGAAAAAAGACGGGAAATCTAGCAGGCTTTGGCCCAGAGGAAGCTTGGAAAGATCAACCATCCTGCGGGAATTGTCTTTAAGAATATCTTCAGTGAATGCCGATTCAATAAGCTTGCCAGGCTTAGCTTTTTTCAGATATTCATTGAATTTAGCTAAATATTGGAATACATGATGCCTTGGCTTTTTTCCCGATTCAGCATTTGGCCGGAATTCTGAAATCAAAGGAATTAATACCATTTTGCGCTCATCTTTCATTATCATTCCTCTCGAGACGCATTTGTAGATGATATTGGAAGGTTCATCCCTGTACATTTCAACCATGAAATCGTAGGTTTTAGGCGTGGTTTTAAGGGACATTCTAGCGCCGCCAAAAGTCCGTTCTGAACTTACCAAAGGGAGATTTCTGGTCCAGCTGTCAGAATAGGATGCAGAAAACCTTAACTCATGGTTCAATGATAATCTCGGCTCCTGAGAATTTGCCTTGCTTGCGTAAAAGAATGCGCTCCATGCCAATGCGCCAGCAGAGTAGCGGAAAATTTCTCTTCTTGTTGCTATTTCTGACACCCCCTTGGAAAAAACAAAAAAATAAGTGCTTAATTAAGTTATCTATTATTCTTCCGGATATTATTTACTGAATTGGGGCAAAAATTAGGCCTACTAAACAGATTAAAGATTCAAGATTTTACAAGTTATACTCACGGACAAAAATAATTAGACATTTGTTGTCCATTTGTAATAAGCAAAAGACATAATCATGTCTAAAAACTTGTGTCTTTTGCTATATATAAAACGGGGCAAGCAGAACAGCAAGGCAATAGAATAAAAAATGATAAAATCAGACTATGCCTACAATCTTTTGAAGCTTGTAAGCGCGATCTTGGGCTCGCACTCCATTCTTTGCTGTATGAACCGCTCCAATAATAGACAATCCTCCAAACAATGTAGTGACTAATCCCGAGGCCGTGCTTAAGTCTCCTCCGCTTGCAAATAGGCTTGCAGACTCACTAAAGCACAAAGCAGCTGAAGCCAGGGTAGTGTAAAACCCAATGAGACTGGCACGAAAGATGTATCTTTGCCTTCGCAATTCTTCCATTGGTGCTTCATAATACTCTCCTTCTTCCCTTGCTAGATTGTCAATAGTCATCATATCACCTAATCCAGAAATGCAGTCAACTTTTTAAATTTATGCATTCACCAAATCACCAATGCGAACTTTTTTAATTGTTATGGAATTCCGGCAGAATAATGAAGCAAATTATAGGCACAGAAGTTAATTTTTGTAATAAACAATATGTGCCTATATTCGCGGAATTTAACAAATTCAATACAAATATTAAATTCCGCCGCTATAGTTTAGTCCTGGCTGTTTTGTTTGTGCTATCAATTCCAGTTATCTCTGCCATTTCATTGAATGAGCTGATAAGCCTGTTTAACTTTAATTTTTTTACGCCAACAATAAATGTTACCAGCCACAAAGATTTCATGGGTGACAATGATGATGATGGCATAAATGATACTTTGATGATAGAATTGGAGACCGATGGCAGCCCGGGGACTTATCTTTTTGTTGTCAGCATATATAACGAGAATTGGATAACAAATGAAACAAGCAAAATCCTTGGTTCAGGAATAAACAGGTTCAACATTTCCTTTCCAACGGAGTTTTTGAGTAACAACAAGTTTGATTACACTATAAAGATATACGGGCAAAACTACAGCCTTAAGTACTTCAAGGAAGAGATAGATACAGATTATTATGCAAATTACGAGAAAGGCATAAGCATATTAAATATTTCTGACAAATTGACAGGCAATAATTCTCTGCAGTTGAACATTACAATCAACTTTACCAGAAACAATGATTATGAAATAATCTCTTATCTGGCTTATAACCGCTCAAAAATTTTTTCAAAAACAAACAAGACAATAAATGAAGGAGCCAATGAAATCATAATAAGCTTCGATAACGAGGCGATAAAAAACACGCATTATGCGGGAAAATTTAATTTAACCGGAATCAGCTTGAATGGCAACTTTATAGGAATAAATTACCTTACAGCCCATTATGATTACAGGGATTTTTCTCCGGATTCTTATTTTTACAGCTTTTCCGACTACGGCTTTGATGCTGACAATAACGGATTATATGATTTTTTAAGCCTGAACATGACATTGGAAATAAAAGACGCGGGCAGCTATCTTGTCGAATCAGCTTTATACGACCTATACGGAAATTTCATCCAGAAAGAAGAAAAAACATGGGGGTTATTGCCAGGAAAAAATAGCATCATTCTGGAATTTAATGGAACAGAAATCTATAGCAAAAAACTTGATGGGCCTTTCATCTTGAAGTATGCAAAACTCGTCAAGGGTAACAATATCGCTGACCATCTGAGCAATTGTCATACCACCAAAAATTATGAATATTCAAATTTTGACAATCCGCCATTGCCAGAAATTGACTTATCCATTCATATTTCGCCAGAATACCATTATGGAATAAACAATTTCACGGCCAATATTACAATAGCAAACATCGGAAGCAAAAATGCGTACAATGTTTTTCTGGGCATATCCAGCAACAGCACTTATTCGGGCAATGCATCAATAAGCAGGTTAGCTGCAGGAGACAACAAACTATACTCTTTGGGCTTCTTCAATGTTTCTGATTTAGAGCTAAATGCGATAGCAGACTTCGACGGCTTTGTTGAGGAAAGCAATAAGTCAAATAACATAGCCAAAGAAGTGATTAAAGTGAACAACAGGCCCGTTTTAGGCAATATAACCGATATCGAACTGAATGAAACAGAATTAATAGCTATTAATGTAACTGCTGTGGACCAAAACAATGATAATCTTTCTTATTCGGTTAACAGTACAAAATTTTCCCAAACTGGCAGCATTTTTTCATGGAAAACCACGACAATAGATTCTGGAGATTACATAATCAAAGCAAACACTTCTGACGGCTACCTGTCGGACTACAAAATTTTCAAAGTAACAATCTTGGACAGGAAGGATATAGACTCTGATAATGACGGGATAAATGACTCTTTGGATAGGATTATAGGCACACAGAACTTGATAAATACGTCTACATTGAATCTTTCGATCATTATTGAAAACTCGACAGACCTATCAAGAATTTTTAATAAAGTGGAAAGGATGGAGCTTAAAGACGGCAATATAACCATAGTTGAGTTTGATTTCAATTTCAGCAACGCAACAATAAACCTGAAGGATATCCAAATAGACAAGCAGGATAGCAATGCAAGTGGATATGTTATATTTGCCATAAGGAATTTTACTGTGCCGAATGGATTTACAAAAACAATTTACATTGACAGGCTTAACATTTCGCAAAATGGAATATGCATAAAAGATTCTGAGATAAGAACAATAGGTGAGATAGGCAATGACTGTAAAGGAGGAAATGAAATAGCGGTTGAGTGCGATGATACGATTCAGAATGAATATCAATGCGCCTATTCTAACTCTACAGGAAAGTATAGGGTCACGGGCCTTAAGAACTCCGGGATAAAACAGCTTGATTTTAAAAAGCAGGAAATTTTAGTAACTTCTGAATCGGGTGGTGGTGGGAGTGGCGGAGGCAGCGGCGGTGGAGGTAGTGGGGGGAGCAGCGGGAGCAGAAGCACCTTAAAATGCGCAGAGCAATGGCTATGTGATGAATGGTCTAAATGTATTGATAATGTCCAAAGAAGGGCATGCAATGATATAAGCAATTGCGGAACCTCTTATAGCAGACCGATTGAAACAAGAGAATGCATGATCAAATCTGGCAGTTCAAAAAAGCCAGCAGAAAAAGAAGCAGAGGCTTTAGAAATGAATAATAACCAAGATGCCAAGAATAATTCAGAGAAGTCATTGCCTAAAATAACAGGATTTATTGCCATGAACCCTGAAGCAAACGCCGAAATAGGCGCAATAGTTGTTTTTCTAACTGTTGTTGCTGGCATTATAATCTACTTTTATCTTAAGCGGGATTAAAAATGTTTAAATAAACATCATAATCAACTTTTCTCATGGGGCCATAGTGTAGCTTGGCATCACTCTACCTTGGGGTTTTCCTCAACTTCTGATGTAAGGAAGAACAGAGTGGTAGCGACCGGGGTTCAAAACAGCTTGATCCAGCTGGCATGAGCGGCATTTGCCTGCCTTGCTCAGCCACTTAAACTGTTCACAGCTGGTGAAAATCCTCGTGGCCCCATACTTTTTGCTTTATTCAAAAACATTTATATATTAGTTTGCTAAGTATACTTAAAAATATAGAATAATAAAAGTGGTGCAGTTCATGGGGTTTTTTAAACAATGCGGGATTCTAATGTTGGTATCTTTTCTTTATGCTTCATTGGCATATGCCGCAATTTTTGATATAAGCACAGAGACCATAGAAGACAGGATTACAATTGACGAATTTGCAAAATTTAAAATAAACATCAAAAATAACCTAGACCGGTCAAATGAGTATAGAATTTATACCCCTAATTTCCCGACATGGGATGTAAGGACGGAGCCGATTGTAAACCCAATAACTCTTGAGCTTAGTCCTCATGCGGAAGGTAGTGTAGAGCTTATTGTCGATCCTTTAAAGATAAGGGAGATAGGAACATATATTGTTACGGTAAATGTCAGGTCAAGAGTATCGGACCAACTCGTTTCTGTTCCACTAAAGGTGTCTGTTTTATCAACACAAGGGCTTATTGGAGGATATGTTCCAACAGTCCTTACAAATGTTGGTATCCCAGAAAAGATAGACCCAAGACAGGAGATACCAATAAAGATAGTTCTCAATAACCAAAACATAATAGACTATCCAAGGCTTATTGTAAGGCTTGAAAGCAATCTTATAGCAGATACTATAAACACTTCATTGGGGCCAAAAGAGGAAAAAACACTGGAGATAAAAACAAGCATAGACCAATTTACAAAGCCGCAGGAAGATGAGCTATTTGTGAGCCTTTATAGGGATGATTTGAGCATTATAAGCCCAATAGTAAAAAAGATCCGGGTTATTAGTTACGCTGATAAGGAGCTAATAAGTGAAAAGAAAAATTTAGTAATGTCAGTAAGCACTTATGATTTTACCTCTAACGATCCAGAATACACGGGCTCATTCAGAGTGGAAACAACCCTGCTTGGCTCAATATTTTCCTCAGAAAATCCAAAAGCGAGCGTTGTAAAAGAAAATGGCAAAAGATATTTTGTATGGAATGTTGAGCTGGAGAATAACAAGATGCAAGTAATAGTGACAAGAAACTTCATACCTCTTTTTGTAGTTATAGCACTTATTGTTGTGATGATAGCGGGATATTATGCCCTTAGGGCTCCTTTGGCTATAAGAAAAGAGACAAGCAGCCTTGGAAAAAGCGAAGGCGGGGTTACTGAGATCTCAGTTGTGTTACGCTTACAGAATAGGGGCAATACGAGGATAAAAGAAATAGAAGTTACAGAGGTGCTACCAAGCATTGTATCTGTAGAAAGGGAAGTTTCTATAGGCTCTTTGCAGCCTGCTAAAATGCTTAGGCATGAGAAAAAAGGGACAACAATTGTGAAATGGGTGATAGACAATCTAGATCCGTCTGAGGAGAGAGTATTATCATACAGGATAAAATCCAAGCTGTCTATACTTGGAAGCTTCAGCCTGCCGCCGGCAACTGCTGTGTTCAAGGCAAAGGAAAAGATAATGACTACAGCATCCAATACGCTGCAGATAAACGGCTAGGCTTACTCACAAGTTTTCTCAGTTTATGTTTTCATAATATTTTTAAATGCAGTCATAATTCAGGCAGTTACCCCGCGTAGCTCAACCGCAGAGCGCACGGCTGTAGATAAGTTCGCTATCCGACTGGCATCTGCTTGGATGAAAGATAGACAGCTGTGACCGTGAGGTTGCTGGACTATTGTTAAAATAGGGCAAATTCAAATCCGGCCGCGGGGATGTTTTTATAAGTAGAAGCTTTTCCAAATGAATATAGGCTTCTGGTAATACTTTTAAGAGACGTATCCGTACAAAATTGGCTACCAAATCAGCAAACTTTATAAATAGCAAAATAATCCATACAAAAATGCATGATAATCCTTCTTTAGTTAAAAGGCTATAATTTAGAGCTGCTTTAGCCCTAAAAAGGTTTATCCATGCCCTATTCAGTAAAATGCCCTGGTAGTGTAGCCTGGCTCAGCATTTTAAGACTAAAATGCTGCAGAAACTATCATGCAGCCCTGTCACGGCTGCGACCTGGGTTCAAAACAGCTTTTTGCTTCCGCAAAAACCTGGGACAGAGGAAAATCCTAATAGATTTTTTAGGTTTCCTTTAGGAAACAAATGCGGCTCACTTTCCGTTGGTCGTTCACCTCAGGATTTTGCTTTGCAAAATCAGAAAAGCTGATGAAAGTCCCGGCCAGGGCGTTATGCTTATGGGCCGGTAGCTCAGCCTGGTACTTGTTTAACAAAGCAGGAAAGAGCATCTGACTTTTAATCAGGTGGTCACGAGTTCGAATATCTTTTGGGAGTCAAATCCCGGGGGATTTGGAAGTCTCGTCCGGCCCGTCATAATCCCGAGCTAAGAGGTTCAAGTTAAAACATGAAGAAAAAATTTAAGGTTGATAAGCATCTTTTAATTCCTAAGCACACCAAACTTAGTGACAAACAAAAAGAAAAGCTGCTTCAGGACTACAATGTTTCTCTAATAGACCTTCCAAGGATATTCAAGTCGGATTCTGCAATACAGGCGCTTGATTCAAAGCCAGGAGATATAATAAAAATAGAGAGACAAAGCCCTACTGCAGGAGAGGCTGAATTTTACAGGGTGATAGTCGATGTATAAATACGGCAAAGTGTTGGTGCAAAAATATTTTGATGAGCAAAGTTTTGTAGATTCAGATATAGACTCGTTCAACCGGTTTATGGATAAAGAGCTGAATATAATACTTGAGGAGAATAAGGAGATAGTTCCTACAATAATACCCCATAACATAGATGAATTTAAGATTAAGCTTGATAAGATATGGTCGATAAAGCCGGAAATCACCGAGGCAGATGGAAGCAAGAGGAATATATTCCCCATGGAAGCAAGGCTGCGCAAATTGACCTATTCTGCCCCGACTTTCATCGAAGTTAGCGCACATATAAATGGCGTGCAAAGGGAAAGCTTCGTGACTCAAGTTGGCAATGTGCCAATCATGCTAAAGAGCAAGTGGTGCCACTTGCATAATATGAACAGGGAAGAGCTTATAGAGAATGGTGAAGACCCAGATGAGCCGGGGGGCTATTTCATAATAAACGGAACTGAAAAAGTGTTGATTACCATCGAGGATTTGGCATCAAATAAGTTTCTTATTGAACAAGACGTCGCCGGGACATCACAATTTGTTGGAAAATTATTTTCAGAGTATGGCTCTTTCAAAATTCCCCACACTATGGAGAAGCTTAAAGATGGAATGTTCTACCTTACGTTTACAAGAGTAAAAAGAATACCAATAATAGTCCTTATAAAAGCACTTGGCATGCTTAAGGATGAGGAAATAATAAGGTTTGTATCGGAAAGCAAACAATATGATGAAGTTATACTCAACCTCATAGAATTTGCCGGCATAAAGACGGAAGATGATGCTATTGATTACATTGCAAAGAAGGTTGGGATCACACAGTCAAAAGATGTAAGACTTGAGAGAATGAGAGAAATTCTTGACAAGTATCTCATGCCGCATATAGGCATCAAGAAAGAGGACAGGATATTTAAGGCATATAACCTGTGCAAGATGATAAAAAAGTTTGTCATGGCATCAAGGGGGGACATTGGCTTAGACGACAAAGACCATTACATGAACAAGAGGCTTAAGCTGGCTGGCGATCTTCTTGGGGACTTGCTGAGGCTTAACCTTAAGGTCCTGATCGGAGACTTGCTATATAACTTCCAGAGGATTGTCAAAAGAGGGAAATTTCCATCCATCAAGGTAATAATCAGGGATAAGCTTCTTACACAAAGGATTTATTCATCAATGGCTACTGGAACATGGGTAAGCGGCAGAAAAGGAATAAGCCAAAGAATCCAGAGATTGAATTACTTGGAGACTTTGTCGCATTTACAGCGTGTCGTAAGCCCGCTAAGCGCATCCCAGGAAAATTTTGAGGCAAGGGAGCTCCACAGCACGCACCTTGGAAGGCTTTGCCCAATAGAAACGCCTGAAGGTACGAATATTGGATTAAGGAAAAACCTTGCTTTGTTATGTTCAATCTCTCGGCAATCAGATGAAAATGAGATAATGAAGCAGCTGACAAATTTCGGCTTAAAGACGATAAGATAAGAAAAGGCTGAGATCAAACTAACAATGACAGAAGTATACTACAACAGCAAATTCGTAGGAACTGTGGAAGATGCAGATAGCTTTGTAGCCAAGATTAGAGAAGAGAGAAGGGCAGGAAATACGACTGATAACCTTAATGTTTACCATAACAAAAAATCAGATGAAGTTTATGTGGAGAGTTCAAAAGGCAGGGCAAGAAGGCCATTAATTGTTATAAGGGATGGCCAGCCATTGCTAACGGAAAAACATATAAAACAGCTTGAGAAAAAAGAGATAGCATGGAGCGACTTGATAAAACAAGGCATCATTGAGTACCTTGATGCAGCAGAAGAGGAAAATACTCTTGTTGCTTTCTTCGAAAGTGACCTGACATCAGAACATACTCATCTTGAAATTACGCCAATGTCAATGTTTGGATTTACCACTTCTCTTGTTCCTTATGGCAACTATAATCAGTCAACAAGGCTTAATGCAGGAAGCAAAAACCAGAAGCAGGCTTTGGGATTATATGCATCCAATTATGCTGTAAGGATGGACATGGATGTTAACCTGCTGCATTATTCTCAGGTCCCAATAGTAAAGACAATGATGCATGATATGGGGCACTATGACAAACACCCCGCAGGACAAAATGTGGTTATTGCAGTTATGAGCTATAAAGGCTATAATATGGAAGATGCAATAGTCCTTAACAAGGCATCTATTGACCGCGGTTTTGGAAGAAGCACTTATTACAGGCCAAGCATTGCAGAAGAATTAAGATATAGCGGCGGCCTTATTGACAATGTAAGCATTCCCGACAAGGATGTAAAAGGCTACAAAAGCGAGCGCGACTACAGGTTTTTGGAAGATGACGGAATAATCTATGCAGAGGCTCAAGTTTCTGAGGGCGATGTGGTCATTGGAAAAACATCCCCCCCAAGATTCCTAAGCTCTCTTGAAGAGTATAATCTTACTGCTGGAACTAGGCGCGAAAGTTCAATAAGCTTAAAGCATGGCGAGAAAGGAATTGTGGACTTTGTTTTGCTGACTGAGAATGAGGAGGGAAATAAACTGGTGCAAGTGAGATTGAGGGATGAAAGAATCCCTGAAGTGGGGGACAAGTTTACCTCACGCCATGGCCAGAAAGGAATTGTAGGCTTAATTGTTCCGGAAGCAGATATGCCTTTTTCAGAATCAGGAATAACCCCGGACTTGATATTCTCTCCCCATGGCATACCATCAAGAATGACCATGAGCCATCTAATTGAAATGCTTGCAGGAAAAGTAGGGGCTTTATCCGGGAGGTATATCAATGGAAGCACTTTTGATGCAGAGCCTGAGGAAAAGCTCAGGGAAGAGTTAAAAGGCCTTGGCTTCAGAGAAAATGGTGTTGAAACTTTTTATAACGGAATAACAGGGGAAGTCTTTCCTGCGAAAATTTTTGTCGGCAATATGTATTATTTAAAGCTAAAACACCTAGTCGCAAACAAGATTCACTCGCGCGCTCGGGGCCCGATACAGCTTCTTACCAGGCAGCCAACCGAAGGCCGAGCAAAGGAAGGCGGCCTAAGGCTTGGAGAGATGGAAAAAGATACTTTTGTGGCGCATGGAGCCTCTTTGCTGCTAAAAGAAAGGTTTGACTCTGATAAGACTATAATCCCTGTATGCGAGGGTTGCGGCATAATAGCTATAAAGGATGATTACAAAAACAAGAGCTACTGCCCGATATGCGGCGATAATGTGGAAATAAATGACGTTGAGATAAGCTATGCTTTCAAATTGATACTGGACGAGTTTAAGTCACTGGGAATCTATCCAAAACTGCAGCTGAAAAATAAATATTAATGCCAATAAAGATTCCAGCAGCTAATCCACATTTTAAGAATCAACAAATAATAAAAATGACAAAACAAGAAACCAACGAAGCAGAGGATACAGAAGAGGAACTCTTTTCTGATGAAGGCGCCAAGCCTGAAGAAGTTTCGCAGGAAGAAAAAAATGATGAAGGGTCGGTTGAAGAAGGTATACCTGCAGAAGAAAATATCAAAGCTGAAGAAGCTGGATTGGAAAAGAAGAAGGAAATCATAGAGCCAGAGGAAAGCCATGTCTTCAAGCAGGTAAGCAGCATTGTATTTTCTGTCCTAAGCCCGAAAATTATAAAGGATATGGCTTCTGCAAAAATAGTCACTCCTGAACTTTATGACAAGGAAGGCTACCCGGTTGATGGCGGCCTTATGGATATTAGGCTTGGGGTTATTGATCCTGGATTAAGGTGCAAGACATGCGGAAGCAAATTAAAAGAGTGTATCGGGCATTTTGGATATATAGAACTCGCAAGATCGATAATACATATCAAATTTGTTAGCATAGTCCTGAATATATTGAAATCAACTTGCAGGGATTGCGGAAGAGTGCTGATACCGCAAAACAAAATCAAAAAATGCAGGGAGGTTCTTGACCAGGTAGAAAAAGAACGAGGAACAGAAGGAAGGAGAAGCAAGATCAAAGACATAGTAACAAACTTGAAAACAATCAACAAGTGCCCCCATTGCAAAGCGAAGCAGAAAAAAATAACGCTGGATAAGCCCACTACTTTTATTGAAGAGGAAAAGAGAATAAGCCCTATCGAAGTCAGGACAAGACTGGAGAAAATAAGCGATGATGATGCTATGCTTTTCGGGCTTGTTGCGCCATATGCAAGGCCCGAATGGATGGTCATGACCCTATTGCCAATACCCCCAGTAACAATGAGGCCCAGCATTACTTTAGAGAGCGGCGAGAGGAGTGAGGACGACTTAACGCATAAGCTAGGAGATATAGTGCGAATAAACCAGAGACTGTTTGAAAATATAAATGCAGGCGCTCCTGAGATTATTGTTGAGGATTTATGGGATTTACTGCAATATCATATAACAACATTTTTTGACAATGAAGTAGCCCAATTGCCTCCAGCGAGACACCGATCCGGGCAGCCATTGAAGACACTTACAGAGAGAATAAAGAGCAAAGAAGGAAGGATAAGGCATAATCTTGCTGGGAAAAGGACTAATTTTTGTGCAAGGACTGTGATAAGCCCCGATCCAATGATTGAGTTAAATGAAGTTGGCGTTCCGGATGTAATTGCGATGAAGCTGACGGTCCCGGAAAAAGTTACAACATGGAACATTAGCTATCTTAAAAAGTTTGTCAATAAAGGCCCGGGCAAATATCCCGGAGCGAACTATATAATCAGGCCTGACGGTAAAAAGAAAAAGATCACGGATGAGACAAAAGAAGCTTCTTTGGAAGAAATACAGCCCGGATACACTGTAGAGAGGCATCTGCTGGATGGTGATCTAGCTGTATTCAATCGCCAGCCAAGCCTGCATAGGATGAGCATGATGTGCCATAGAATCAGGGTTTTGCCAGGAAGAACATTAAGGCTTAATCCGGCTGTGTGCCACCCTTATAATGCTGATTTTGATGGAGATGAAATGAACTTGCATATACCCCAAACTGAAGAGGCAAGGGCAGAAGCAGAAATTTTGATGGAAGTGCAGACTCAGCTTATATCAGTAAGGTATGGATTGAGCATAATAGGGTGTGTCCAGGACGCTATATCAGGAAATTATCTCCTTACAAAGAACATGACAATGAGCAGGCACGAAGCTGTAGACCTTCTTGCTATAATAGGCGTAGAAGATTTTTCAAAGCTTCCAAGGAAAGAAAAAATCGATGGCAGGGAAGTATTTTCTGCCCTTATACCGGACGACTTTAATTTCACCGGCAAAACTAGACAAGATGAAGAAGTTGTGATAAAGGATGGAAAACTTATTGAAGGTTATCTTGACAGGAGCAATCTAGGTGAAGGCTCTGGCTTATTGCTGAGGAATTTGCACCAGAAATATGGCAAAGAGTTTGCTATAGACTTGCTAGGTAAGATTTTCCGTTTGGGAATAAATGTGCTGCTAAAAACAGGCTTTACGTGTGCTATATCCGATACAGATTTGCCTGAAAATGCTCGCTTAAAACTGCAGGAAACTTTGGATAACGCAAAGAAGGAAGTTGAGCACCTAATTAGCTTGTATAAAGACAACAAGATTGAAACATTCCCTGGCAAAACCTTGGAGGAGACTCTTGAGCTCAGGATTCTCGAGGTTTTAAACAAAGCAAGGAATCATACGGGCCAGATTGTCGCTGATTTTGCAAGCAAGGATTCACATACCATGGTAATGGCGCAATCGGGCGCAAGGGGAAATTTGCTTAACCTTGCGCAAATGGCAGCTTGTGTTGGGCAGCAGGCTATGAGGGGCAAGAGAATAGAGAAGGGCTTTGATGAACGGACTTTGTCAGCCTTTAAGAGGCAAGATTTGAGCCCGGAAGCAAGGGGTTTTATAAGCAATGGCTTCAAGGCAGGGCTTATGCCTGCTGAATTCTTTTTTGGAGCAATGACAGGAAGAGACAGCCTAATGGATACTGCATTAAGGACACCTAAATCTGGGTATCTGTATAGGAGGCTTGCTAATGCGATGCAGGACCTTAAAGTAGTCTCTGACGGAACAGTTAGGGATGCCCAAAACAGGATTATTCAATTTAATTATGGGGAAGACGGTATAGATGTTTCGAAATCCGAAAAGGGGACAATCAATGTAAAAAGGATTATTAAGTCTTTAGGTTAAAAATGGACAAACTTATTGATGGATATGGGGGCAGGATTCCAAAGAAGATACTTGATGATACTCTGGACTATATAAAAGCAAAGGGAATAAGCCAGTCGAAGCTTAAAAAAATTTTGGACAAGATTACAGAAGAATATGAAAATGCAAAAGTAAGCCCTGGAGAAGCAGTTGGATTAGTGTCTGCAGAATCCATCGGAGAGCCTGGAACCCAAATGACATTGAACACATTTCATTTTGCGGGCGTTGCAGAGATGAATGTTACTATGGGGCTTCCAAGAATTATAGAAATACTGGATGGAAGGAAAGAGCCTGAAACACCGGCAATGGAGATTTTTCTAAAGCAGCCGTATTCAAAAGGCAAAGACATCAAGGAGTTTGCCTTAAACATCAAGGAAACAAAGCTTGGTGAAGTGGCATTGGAGTTTTCCATAAGCTTAGTAGATGCTGAAATAGAGGTAAAGTTAGATAAAGAGAAAATCAAAAGAATCGGGCTTACAAATGCGCAGATTGTAGCTGCTATTTCAAAGCAGATGAAAGGATTTAATGTCAAGGATGACAAGGACAGCATTGTGCTTAGGAGCAGGGCAAAAGAGGAGAGTATAAACCAGGTATACAAGGCAAAGGAATCTGTAAAAGATGTTCATCTTAAAGGTATCAAAGGAATATCCCAGGTTCTTCCTGTAAAAAGGGGAGATGAATATATGGTAATGACCTCAGGCTCAAATTTTGCTGACGTGCTGCAGCTGGAAGGCGTAGACATGAACAGAACAACAACCAATAATATTTTTGAAATTGAAAAAGTGCTTGGTATCGAAGCTGCGCGCCAGGCCATCATCAATGAAGTTTACAAGGTAATTGAAAACCAAGGGCTTAATGTTGATTTAAGGCATATCATGCTTGTTGCAGATACAATGTGCTTTTCCGGGCAGGTTAAGGGCATTACCAGATATGGGGTAATAAGCGAAAAATCTTCTGTCCTGGCGAGGGCAAGCTTTGAGACTCCGATAAAGCATATAATAAATGCAGCCCTGATTGGTGAAATTGACAGGCTTGATTCTGTTGTTGAGAATGTCATGCTAAACCAGCCTGTGCCTATAGGGACAGGAATACCAAAGCTAATCACTAAAAGCAGCAAAAAATAACCACTGACCAAAAATGGCTAAAGCGAAACATGTAACATCAACAGAAATAAAGAAGCTTCTGAAATCAAAAAACCTGGTGATAGGGACGGAGAAAACTCTGAAACAACTTAAGCTTGGCAAAATTGACACGGTAATCTTAAGCTCTAATTGCCCGGACAAAGTGGCACAGGATTTGATCTATTATGCCGGATTAAGCAAAGTAGAGACCGTAAAAGTTCCTTATCCTAATGAAGAGCTGGGCATGATATGTAAAAAGCCGTTTTCAATTTCTGTTCTGTCCATCCTTAAAGGTGCTAAGTAGTGGCAAGAATAAAATATGATTCTGATCTAATTAAGCTGATATCCCTGTTTGAGAGCCTTACAGGAGCAAAGCTCAGAGACTGCATAGCTAATGATTCAATTATTTTCATTGTTAATGATGGTGAAATGGGCAAGGCTATAGGGAAAAAAGGAGCTAATATTAGGAGGATTGAAGATTTGCTGAAGAAAAGAGTAAGGCTTGTCGAATATAGCGCTGATGTTGCAAAGTTTGTATCCAACCTCATTCATCCTGTTAAGGTGCAGGATATAAGGGAAGAAGAAGGCATTGTAAGCATAAATGCAAGCGATCCAAAAACAAAAGGAATGATTATAGGGAGGGACAGGAGCAAGATAAATTTTATAAATGATATTGTTAAAAGACATTTTGATATCAAAGAAGTAAAGGTTGTTTAATCATCAAAATGAGCGCGGTGTATAGCAGACTGCAGCATTATTTTACTGCATGCAGTATTCAGAATGGCGGCAGAAAAGAGATACAAAATTCAGTTATAGAAGGCGAAATAGAGGTTGGATTAAAGCCTTATTTTTTGGCATTCAAGGCTGCGCGGGAAGGCAGAGAAGACCTGATGGAAAAGTATTTGAAATCATTCAGAAGTAAGGTGCCGCTTGGCATTATTGTCAACTACAGGCAGCGATTTAAGGAAATAAAGGAAACCGGCTACCTTAAGGCAGCTGCGCGACATAAAGAGGATGTATGGTCCTATCTAACAAGAGCAGACATGAATAAGGCGCGCGATTCTTATGCAAAACTCAAGCACTGCTGTGAACACCTAAATGATGCCGTTCTTGATAAGGATGTCGCTTACCTGGCAGAACAATTCAATCCCAGATTGGGGATATAGACATATTCTAATGCTCACCAGTTTTGATTTCTTATTCTAACTGTACCCCCACCCTATAGAAAAATTTTTAAATAGCTATCCCAATAATTTTAGTGTGGCAAGGATAAGCAAAATAATGGATAAAAGCCCGCTTATATTGGGGAAAGAATCAATGATTTCTGAAGCAGCAAGGCTTATGGCCAATAAGCCGCATGGATGCGTGATAATAACTGAAAACAGAAAGCCTATAGGCATAATAACAGAATTAGACATAATAAAGGCTATGGCTTCAAAAAAAGCAAGCTTGAGGGCAAAAGTAACGGAGGTAATGAGCTCCTCAGTAACTGTAGTGGAACAAAGTTCAAAACTGGAAAAAACAAACAAAATAATAGACACAAAAGGATTTAGAAGATACCCTGTTGTTGACAAAGAAGGAAATTTGACAGGATTGGTAACAGAAAATGATATTGTCCATACCATCAATGATCAGATAAGATTTCATAGGAACCTGCAAAACATGATCCTTATTGTGTTCGTTGCCTTCGAGTTTTTCGTTTTCTTCTTTTACAGGCATTTGTCCAGTTATATCAAATTTTGAGCTAAAAGATGATAAGAGCAAAAACAATCATGACGGAAAATGTCGTTACAATAAAAGAAGCTGCAAGCTTAAATGCGGCAGCGCAGTTAATGCTTAGCAAGCATGTAAGCACACTAATAGTCATGAGAAACAACAAGCCGGTATCTATCCTGACTGAGCATGATATTGTCCGGGGATTAATAAACAAAAAAGCAGGCAAAGTTAAAGACTCAATGAGCAAAAACTTTCTCCCCATAAGCCCTGAGACGACTTATAATCACATAATCAAAAAATTGAAAGACAACAAAATAAAGCTTTTTCCCGTTATAGAAAAGGATAAATTAGCCGGGATAATAACCGAGACAGATATAGTGGATGCAACGAGGGACTTTACGAAATTTCACCAGATAATGCAGGAAGCAATACTTGCTATATTCGGCCTGGTAACAGCTTTTTTCCTATTTTTTTTAAGCCCTCTCGGGCAGTCAATAAGGAATTCTTTGGCTTGAATCCAATATGGTTTGCCGATTAATGAAAATGCCATTATTTTTGTGAGCATCTTTGCAAATTGCGTTTAGCAAACAAGGGGGAAGTCCCTTACGGGGATGTTTGCATGAAATAGGAAATAAAATGTGAACCGGATGGCATCCGAGCGCCAGCGAGAATTGATCGGCAAACTTAATCCAATAGCAAACTTTTTATATGAACCAGTTTACTTTTTGCATTTCACAGGGCCCGTGGTCTAGTGGCTATGACGTCGCCTCGACAAGCCGTAAATCTAGGTTTACTCCTTGAATTGGCGGAACCAATATACGAATTATTGGCGCTACGGTCAAGGGTTCGACTCCCTTCGGGCCCATTTTACGGTTAATACTAAAATATCCCAAAGATTTAAAAATAAGAAGAGAACATCCCAATTATGGCTTTTTTGAAAAGACAATTTCTTGCTTTAATGGGAGTCATTGGATTAAGCTTAGCATATAGCTCCAATTCAAATTCAGCAGAGATGTTTAAGCTGTTTAATGTACCGGGAACTTTAGAGCGAATGGTCCAGGAGACAAGTATAGAAAAAGGACAAGCAACAGAAATCCAAATTGAAAGATATTTTGCTGATGGAAGTATTATTAAGGAAAATTTTCACACCAATGGCAGCACCGGCAGTGATGGCATGCCTAATTTTGGGTACACATGGAAGAAAGGCGATAAATCAATTTCTGAATCCTGGAATTATGGATGCAATGATAATGTGTGCGGCTATTATGTGGACGTAAGAGTTATGTTTAAGCGGGAAAAAGATACTGTTGAAGAGCAATATCGGGGAAATAAATTGCCTCGCAGGAAAAACGATTTTTCTTATGAACAATTGGCTCTTTCCAGCCGCGCAACAATAAGCCCCTCTAATGATGGAAAAGTGGAGGTTACAAAAATTGATCTTGATCTTGATGGCAGAACTGACCAAACCATTCGTAAAACAACCCTTCCAAATGGAGATGTAGAAATTGAGAGCTTTGACCATAGGAATCCTCCTGTTACCGGCAAATATCTGCTTGAGCCTGTTCCAGACTCATGGTTAAGCAAAGAAGCCCATAGCACATTGAAAGACGGCACAAAAGTGATAAAAAAATATAATCCGGGCACTAACAAGATAGGATATATAAGAACTGAAAAAACTGATGGGAATGTAACAATAATCCGGGATGTCGGCACAGCAGTAATAAGTTATAAAATTCCCGGTGAGGGTTGGAAGAAAAAAGTCCTGGAAAGCTACGACACACAGATGAGGATTACCAAGCATCCTGACGGGATCACAACTACCCATGAATACGGCAATAATGGGGAGTATGACCCGTCTCGCACGTTAATCAAGCGAAGAATAGAGGTAAAATTTTATAAGTAAAGCGAACTGATTTTTTCAAAAGGAACTCTGGTCCTATAGGCTTTAATGACTTGTGCTAATAATACTACCTTCCAAAAAATGTATATTTTGATATGATCCTCAACAATCTCAATGGTTGAATTAGTTCGATTATGCAATTTATTGGATTTTTTAGCGAGTTTTCCCTTTTAATCATAAAAACCATAACGTTTATATAACCAGAAAATAATATTTGGCAGTTATAACTCGTGCATCAGCAATAAAATGGACTCGAAACTCTACCAAAAGTTTTTTTTTACCCTGATATTCCTGACTTTGATTGTGATATCTTTCTTGATAATAAAGCCTTTCCTAATTGCATTGCTCACAGGCATGGTGTTCTCATATATGTTCTATCCTGCCTACAAGGCTATACTAAAGAAAATTCCAAGCAGAAGTATTTCAGCCTTCATAACCTCTGTTCTTGTTATCCTGATAGTAACTTTGCCGCTGTTCTTTGTGTTGAATACAGTATCAAAGGAAGCCTATTCTGCATATCTCTTATCAAAGCAAAAATCATCGGGCGTGCAGATGCTATCCTTGGAGTGCCAAACTGAAGCCAGATCTACGTGCAAATTAATTCATTATATTGCGGAAAAAGCAGGCAATCCTCAGATTAAGTACTATCTTGACACAACAATAAAAGGAGTGACAACCAATATAACAAATAAGATATCGGACATACTTGTTTCAATCCCCGCATTTGTGATGCATCTGTTCATTTCGTTGTTTGCCATGTTTTTTCTTTTTAGGGATGGTCACCTTTTGATAGACAAAATTGAGAGGCTTATGCCTTTGAGTGAAAAGCACAGGAAAAGTGTGTTTAAAAAGCTGGATGATATGACTTTTGCTGTTATCTATGGAAGCATAGCAATAGCCATAATTCAGGGAACATTAGGTGGCATAGGGTTTTTCATCTTTGGGCTTCCCACACCACTGCTTTGGGGCGCAGTAATGGCATTTGCATCGCTGATACCCTATGTCGGCTCATCAATAATCTGGCTTCCTGCATCCTTGTTGCTGATATTCAATGGCTATACCAATGCTGACCCATTATTGATCATTAAAGGGATATTACTAATTGTCTATGGCGCTCTTATTGTCGGGACTATAGACAACATATTAAAGCCAAAGATAATAGGCGAGAAAGGCGGCTTGCATCCTGTGCTGGTCCTTCTTGGTGTTGTTGGCGGCCTGCAACTGCTTGGATTTATTGGAGTGATGATAGGACCAATTCTTCTTGCGGTTCTTGTTGCGTTCATCAAGATTTATGAAGAGGAGAAGGAATAATCTAGACAATGAAACTAAAAATCAAAGACAATAAAAATAAGGTTTTTAAGCCTTTGATTTTTGTGGTGATGGAAAATTAGACTAAAAATCAAAGATTTGGAGATTGCTACCGGGGGTCCTTTAGTTGCAGCACTCAACAAAAAAGATGCAATAAAATTGGATATACACTACCTTGACAGAATCAAAATCAAAAAAGGCAAGAAAATAGAGACTGTTGTTGTAGACATAGCGGAAAGCGAAAAAGCTGTTCCTGAAGGAAGCATAGGCGTCTATGAGGAAGTTTTAAAATCTTTAAAATTGAAAAATAAAGACAAAATTGGCATAACCCTTGCTAGAAAGCCACTTTCTATAAGTTTCATAAGAAAAAAGCTTGATGGGGGAACCCTTACCAAGCCTGAAATAGACCAGATTGTATGGGATATTGTCCATAACAAGCTTAGCGACTCAGAGCTTACATTCTTTGTTGCAGCATGCTACACTAATCTTATGTCCATAGATGAAACAATACTGCTTACAAAAGCCATGGCCAAATGCGGAAACACCTTAAATCTTGGCAAATACCCTATCATTGACAAGCATTGCATTGGTGGGCTTCCTGGAAACAGGACAACAATGGTTTTAGTGCCAATAGTGGCTGCTTATGGTCTAACAATACCCAAGACATCAAGCAGATCAATAACGAGCCCTGCTGGAACTGCAGATGCAATGGAGGTCCTCGCAAAGGTTTCTTTTCCCATAAACCAAATGAAGAGGATAATAAAAAAAACAAATGGCTGCATTGTATGGGGCGGCTCTTTAAATCTTGCGCCTGCGGATGATAAGATTATCAATGTTGAAAAAACGCTGGAAATTGACGCTGAAAGCCAGCTCCTGGCTTCCATAATGGCAAAGAAACAGTCCGTTTCAAGCACCCATATTTTGATAGATATTCCTGTTGGAAACGGAGGCAAAGTAAAAAACAGGAAAGAGGCTTTAAAGCTCAAAAGATCCTTCGAGAATATAGGGAAAAAGCTCAGGAAACATGTCAAGGTTATGATCACTGACGGAAAGCAGCCGATAGGCAATGGCATAGGCCCTGCGCTGGAAGCAAGGGATGTTTTATGGATTTTGAGGAGAGACAGAAGAAAGCCGCTTGACCTTGAGAGAAAATGCATATCAATGTGCTCTGAAATTTTTAAGATGGTAGGGATCAGAAACAGCAGAACTAAAGTGCTTAATATCCTGAATTCAGGTAAGGCTTATAAGAAGATGAAGGAGATAATAAAGGCGCAAGAAGGAAAAGTTTTTGATGAGCGCGACATAGCTATAGGCAAATTCAAGCTCGATGTGAGCACTTTCCGGAATGGAACTGTAACCAAAATAGATAACAGGACAATCTCAAGGCTGGCGAGAGTTGCTGGAGCTCCAACAGACAAAGGTGCGGGGATATACTTGCATAAGCATATCAACGACAAAGTGAAGAATGGAGAAAAGATATTTTCAGTTTATTCTGAAAGCAGACAAAAGCTTCATTTTGTGAGGGAAGCAATGGCAAAATCCCAAAGAGCTTTTGATATAAAGTAACTTTTTTATAATAGAGGCGCATCTTTTGTTAAAATGGCAAAAAGAGGGATGCTATTTGTGTACTTTGCTTTTGCTCTGTCGTTTTTAGCTCCAAACGCTTTCTCTGCAGGAGAGCTGATTTATTCCGAAACAGTTGAGGATTTGGATTTTATTGAAATTGCAGGAAAAGAGTTTCAGTTCAGAATAGATAAAAGTGGTTTAGTAGCTATAGAGATTGACACCTCTGGGCTTATTGTGAACAGTGGAGAATGCGAGGCCAGGGATAAACTCGAGATCTGCATAAAAAACGTTAATCTTTCTTACAGGAACTATACTGCTTATTATGATGTTTACAAGGCAGATGTAGAGGTTTATCAGCTGAAGTCAGAGATAAAGGTAACAAATACAATTTTAAATCCTAAGCTCCTGATAGATGAAGAGACTGTTGCGGAGCTGTCATTCGAGAATATAGGGGATATTCCTGCGGATAATGTTACAGCATATATTAAGGTTCCTTCTTCATTGTCAATTCTTGATTTAGAAAAATGCAAGAAAGCATTTGACGGAGTTCTATTTATCAGCACTGTCCATCCAGAGCAAATGAAAACATGCAAATACGGCATTAGTGGCATAAAAGCTGGTGATTTCGAGCTTGAGGCAAATGTCTCATATTTCAATGGTGTAAAAAACATAAATTCAACTTCTGCAGCAACTGGCCGAGTATATAACTATTCATTGAAATTAACTGCAAAAATCGACAAAACAAAGTTTGATATAGGAGAAAGGTTTAATTTTACCCTGGATGTAGAGAATACAAATGACCAATATGATTTAACTATAACTAATCTAGGCTTCAGAATACCCCAAAATCTAGCTCTCCTAAAAAAGCCTATTGCGCTTGTAGGGAACGATAGGGTGCTAAGCTGGAGCGGAATATTGAAACCCAAAGAAATCCAGAGCTTTTTATTTCAATTCCAAGGCTTGATAAGCGGAAATTATACCCTCGAAATAAATGAGAATTATAAGATAAGCAAATTCTTAAGGCAGATGGCTAAAAACTTTGAATTTGAAGTTGGCTGTGACTGCCCTTATATCCAGCATGAATTTTTCAATGAAATTTCTGCTCCAGGGCAAAGCGCTTTGCTTAGGGCATACCTATTCAATCCAAGCAAGTTTAATACATTTAATAATGCTAGGGCAGCATATAAGACTGATATTCCGGGAATCAACAATTATTCCAAATCGCATACCAGCCTCAAGCCTGGAGAGCTGATAAGCATTTTTGATTCCTCTGTTGTTTCACCAAGCTTGTTGGGAGATTTATATTATCTTGATGTGTCTGCTGTTTATGAATCGCAAGCTAAACAAGTGTTTACAGCTGCAGATAATATCCTGATTGGAATTCCAAAGGAAGAAAAAAAGCTCCAGGAAGCGCAGCAGGAAAAATCCAGTGAGATAACAGCAAGAGAACAAGAAGGCACAGTAGAGAAGGATGAAACAGGGCAAGATGTATCTTTGGGGCAGGAACCTGAGACTAAAGAAGAGATTAAAGAAGAGTCTAAAGAAAAAAACAAGGAGAAAGCAAATGAAGAGGTGATTTTGTCAGCAGAAGATGAAAAAAAAACAATCTCTGCAATTGCTGTGATTTCTTTTATTCTGGGCCTGATACTCATTTCAGTCTTTGTTGTCAGGCTGAAAAACAGAAAAGAATCTTTATCAGGAGCCAAATTTAAAAAAGAGCTTGACCAGAGGAAGAGCCAACAACAGCTAAAAAATAGGATAGAGTATGAGGATTTGGCAAGGCAGGTAAGGGAGATTGGTATGGACTTACAGAAAAAAGAGGAGCGGAAAAAAGGATTCCTTGCCAGGATTTTTAGGAGGAAATAGCAAAAATCTAGAAAAACTTCGTCTAAAGAAGCTATCCATTTAATTGTTGATTCTATCTCTTACCCAAAATCTACAAATCCATCTGGACCGCTGAGGCTGACTGGCTCGTAATATCTTGGCCATTTGCCTGTCATTCCATATACATCTGTGGTTACAGTATCCATAAAAGGGCTGAAAATTGCTGTATTGCTTGATATTATATAGTATCTATATAGTATCCCGCATCATCTGTTTGTATAACTCCAGCCAAATTGCCAGGGTAGTCCTTTGCATCCTTGCTTCTGTAAATTGATATTGCCGGATTGTCAAATTGCTTATCAAGCCTAAATTCAAATTCTGGATTTTTTTCCAAGCTTATTGACCAATCCTTCAAGCAGCACATCAAGCCTTGGCTCCAATGCTTTTTTGATGAATTTCTTTGAATCCTTTCTGATATTTTGCCCATAGCAGATAATACAATCAGGAAGATTATAAAATATTGGGATAGCTAAACTTTTGCATTTTAGTGATAAGAACTTTATGGGTTTAGTATATTATTGTCTTTTCCCATAAAAATTTCCCCTCAAGCCAAAAGCTTGAGTTCATGGTAAAACTCAAGAATAAAAGAAGGCTAGGATGGGCATTAAAACAATACAAAAAG